>OMAD01000174.1_pt1 | contig 30363 bp, 28 predicted proteins | sample 1644581 | NCBI WGS metagenome assembly OMAD01 (sample SAMEA103958120, study PRJEB25191) | human gut metagenome | biome: human-associated habitat [ENVO:00009003]; feature: intestine environment [ENVO:2100002]; material: feces | place: Germany | collected 2013/2015 | reverse complement strand
TATCATTTCGGGGCGGTTTTTAACGCTCCTGTTCATGCTTTTTCTGTCGGCTCGGTGTGCCGTGTAGTATCTGCTCTGCGTTCCGTTTGGCGGTGGCAAGCTGCTCATACTCGGCTTTTGCGGTGCGGTAGGTGTTGTAAGCTGCGTTTTTCTCGGAAATGAGGGCTTCAATCTCCGTATTCAGCTTGGAAATGGCAGGCAGCTTCTTTCCCGGTGCAAGCACCTTTAGCTGGCGCAGGGTGGCTTCATAGATGATGAAATCTGCTTCATTTGCCCGGTAGTAGGTTTCTGTCTTTTTGCCTTTCAGCTTCTTGTGTTCCTCAATAGTCGGGCGGGTTCGGCGGTAATCGCTGACAACCTTTCGCAGATTTTTCTTGTCGGCTATGGTCTGCTCAATGCCCCGCAGACTTTCCCTTGCTTCGGAAAGGGCTTTCCGGCTGCTCTCCACGGCTGCGTCCAGCTTGTCAAGGTCAAGCAATCCGTTCTCCATGAGAAAGTTGTGGGTAGCCGCCATCTGTTTGAGATTGTGCAGGGAAGCCCAGCGGTCATAGCCTACGCCCTTGCCCTCGGCTCGTTTCGTTTCCCGGTCAACCATGCGCTGTAAACCGTCCTGTTTCGGGGCGATTTTGGCGGATTTTTCCCTCTGCAAATGCCCCGTCATGCTACCGGGGTATTCGGGTATGGGTGTGGTCTGTTCGGCGGCTCTGTGGGCGTTCTGCTCCAAAAGGGCAAGGACGGCGGTACGGTCAAAATCATCCCCCAGCTTCCGGGCGGTAATGGGCTTGGTTCTGTCCGGCGTGAGATAGGACAGCCGCCCCCGGCTCTCCTTGACGGAGATTCCCGACTGCAAAAGCAAAGCTGAAAATTCGTCAAAGGTGCTTGCCCGGTCAAGGGTGTTGCGTATGGTCTGCCGCAGCTTCGCCTTGTCGGTTTCAAACTTGGTTTGCCGGGGCGTGATACCGTCCGCTATCATCGGGGCATTGGCTTTATCAAGGGCAAGCTGCCCTTTCTTCTGCGCCCAGTATTCACGCTCGGTCACTCGGTTCTTACTGCCATGCAAGAGGTCAATCTGATACAGATTTTCCCGGTGGCACATCTCCATGACTTCGGACTTGAAATATTCCATAGCTGCGTCTGTGCAGCGGTGCTTCATGCCGCATTTCGTGTCCGCTGGTCTGTCCATGTAGGGCAGAAGCGGGACAGCTTCAATCCGCAAGCTGTTTATGACGATATGCACATGAATGTTGCCAGAGTGATTGTGCCCGTCCGGGTGGGTGCAGACAATGGCTTGGTGTCCGGGGAAATGCTCGTTGCAAAATTCCTCGCCCAGCGACTGCGCCTTATCAACGGTCAGACCGTTGTCCGTTCCGTCCCGTGGGTCAAAGCTGATGATATAGTGGTGGGATTTCACATCTTCCCGTTTTTGGTTCTTGCCATAGCGGAGATTGGAGCGCAGACAGGCAACAGCAAAATCTTCTTCGCCGCAGTTCAGCGTGGCAAGGCGGTAGCCCTCACGGGGAACAAGCCGCCCGTTTTCATCAAGGGTGGGTTTCATGGTAAACTCGTCATGCTCAAAAGTGAGGTAGGCTTCCGCTGCTCCGTAGTCGGCATTTTTAGAGCTGATATGTTTGAATGTTGCCAACAGCTTCACCCACTTTCTGCAAGACTTCAAACTTCAAGGCTGCAAGGTCGGAAATGGCGGCTCGGACTTCGCCGGACAGGGCGTTATACGGTACGCCGTATTCGTTCAGATACCGGGCAATCTGATTGAGGTTGCCGCCGATCCTGCCGTACTCGGCTGTCAGCTTCCCGACAGCGGAAAGCTTCATATTCCCGACAGCATATTGTCACTGGCGGAGAACCAGAACGGCATTATCCTTGTAACGGGAGCGGCAGGCAGCGGAAAATCCACCACACTTACCTGTATGATAGACAAGATAAACAGCGAGCGCCCGGGGCATATCGTTACCATTGAGGACCCTATCGAGTTCCTCCACAAGCACAAAAAGAGCATTATCAGCCAGCGTGAGATAGGCATTGATACGGAAAGCTACTCCGATGCCCTGAGAGCGGCTCTCAGGCAGTCGCCAAACGTTATCCTGCTGGGCGAGATGCGTGACAATGAGACTATGAGCATTGCCATGACTGCGGCGGAAACAGGTCAGCTGGTGCTTTCGACGCTCCATACCGTGGGCGCTGCCAATACCGTTGACCGAATAATCGACGGCTTCCCCACCAATCAGCAGCAGCAGATAAGAATGCAGCTTTCCATGGTGCTTAAAGCTGTAATTTCCCAGCAGCTTCTGCCCGATACCAACGGCACTCTTTACCCCGTTTTTGAGGTAATGGTTGTCAACAACGCTATCAGGACCATGATACGTGAGAACAAGACCCACCAGATAGAGACCGTGATGCAGACCACTCCCGGTATGCAGACCATGGACAGCGCTGTTTTCAAGCTTTTCTCCGAGGGCATCATCTCTGAAGAGACGGCTGTGGAGTATGCTTCAAGCCCTGCAATGATGAGCAAAAAGATAGAATTGTCACGGGGAAAACAGTAATGATTGTATCTTTTTATTAAAGATTTGTATATTTATTGCAATACCGCCAAAATGTAAAGGTTTACGGTTGTACAAAACAACAATTTAACCTTTTTATACAATTTTTAGTGAAAAAAACCTTGAAAAATCATAGCAACAGTGATATAATTATACTAAGTAGGTGGAATAATATCCCTATGCTTTAATTATGAAGTTTATCCTTTTTGATTTTTTGAGAGGAGAGATAATATATGAACGGCAATACCGATAAAAAACGTAAGATAATGCAGTCGCTGAGTGCGTTTGCATTTGCTCTTACTGTTTTTGCTGCAAATGCTCAGGGAAGCGCTTCCGCTGAGACTCTTGATTCCGCAGCTAACGGTCTTATCGTTAAAACAGCAGCAATCGAGTCCGCTGACAACGAGGGCGGCGAAGGCAGTGTTATGGGCAAGACCACTGACAGCGAAGCCAACGGCGATGACGCAGATGACATTTCCACAAACTATGACGAAGAAGAAAACGGCGAGGACGGTCAGTCTGAGGACGCTGATTTCACCGATGTTGATTCCGATACCGATGAAGATGATGAGGCTGAAACAGAGCTTCGCAGCGAGGCAGGCACTACCGCATTCCTCGGCAAGGCAGCCGAGTACAACGTATTCGTTGAGAATAACTTTACCGTTAACGGCGCAGACTGCCCGGGTAATTTCGCAGTAGGCGGAAACGTTACAGTTCCCGAAAGCTATTCCGCTTATAAGACTGTTGTAGGCGGCACTATTCTCGGCGGAAGCTTCCTTAACGGATATACCACAGCCGATGCTGAGGGTATCGACTTTGCTGTAGAGTTCGCAAACCTTAGAGCTACTTCCGCAAAGCTTGCGGCAATGGTCCCCAACGGCTATGTTACCAACGGCGACTGGGGCGCTGAGATGAAGTTTGTGGGCACAAATGACGATATCAACGTTTTTACAATGTCTGTCAGCGAGTATAACAGCATTCTTGCAAACTCCTACGGTCAGCTGAAATTCACCTTTGATGTTCCCGCAGGCTCTGTTGCCATTGTCAACATCACAGGCGAGGGTTACCTTAATATGGCTGTCAACTGCGGTACATATTATGCAGGTCAGGCTGTAAGCAACGGCACTGCAAACAACGCAAATATCCTTTTCAACGTTCCCGACGCATACGGCGTTTCTATCGGAACAAGCATGGGCAACCTCCTTGCTCCCAACGCTGATGTTACTTCCACAGATATGGGCGGTCATCCTCACTTCGAGGGTCAGCTTATCTGCAAGAACTATGAGGGCGTAAATGAGTTCGGCGGCACACAGTTTGTCCCCGATGACCCCACTGCTCCCGATAAGGGCGATAACGGCGATACCGATCCCGATAATCCCGACGGCGGAGATTCCGGTAATACAAATCCCGATACACCTACAGGCGGAGATTCAGGCAATACAAATCCCGATACTCCTACAGGTGGAGATTCAGGCAATACCAACCCTGACACACCTACAGGTGGAGATTCAGGCAACACAAATCCCGATACACCTACAGGTGGAGATTCAGGCAATACCGATCCTGACACTCCTACAGGTGGAGATTCGGGCAACACAAATCCCGATACACCTACAGGTGGAGATTCAGGCAACGCAAACCCTGATACTCCCGACAATGGTGGTTCCGGAAATACAAATCCTGATACTCCCGATAACGGCGGTTCGGACAATACCAATCCCGGAACTTCCGACAGCACAACACCTGATACCCCTGACAACGGTGATTCCGGAAATACAACACCCGATACACCTGACAACGGCGACTCGGGCAACACCAATCCCGACACACCCAACACAGGCGATCATGACAGCACTACTCCCGATACACCTGATACCACACCTGATGTTCCCACAGTTCCTGATACACCAAACACCTCTACAGGCACAAGTGTAACAACGGGCACATCTACAAATACCACCGATACCGAAACTTCTGTCACTACCGAAACAACAGAGACCAACACCACTTATATTGAGGTTTATGACTCTGATGTTCCTCTTACCGATATGGTAATTGTGGAGGACGGCGATGTTCCTCTTACTGACTTCTCCGTAGTTTCCAATCCTAAGACAGGTGAGAGCCGCACTCCTCTCTATGCAGCAGAAGCCGCAGCAGTTATCTCGGCTATTGCTCTTGCATTTGCCACAAAGAGAAAGTACAGCGGAAGCAAGTATTCCGAATAATATCGGTTAAGCAAAAGCTGCTCTGCAAATATCGTATTGCGGAGCAGCTTTTTTATATAATACTGATCCTCAATCAGCCTATAGACAAATCCTTGGCTTTGCCTATAGAACGATTAAATATCAGTATAAATTTAATTTCCTAAAACCCTATTGACATTCTCGGAAAAAAGGAGTATAATAATACTAATCTACTATGAAATATATGATTTGATAGATGAAAGGAAGGTTAGTTGTTATGAAAATATCTACCAAGGGCAGATATGCACTTCGTATGATGTGTACCCTTGCGGCAAATGATAACGGAACTGCCATTCCTCTGCGTGACATAGCCGAAAGCCAGAATATCAGCGTAAAATATCTTGAACAGATAGTTATTCTTCTCAGCAGAGCGGGCTTTGTAAAGAGCGTAAGAGGTGCGCAGGGCGGATATAAGCTTACAAATCCCCCGAAATATTACACCGTTGGAATGATACTCCGACTGACAGAGGGCAATCTTGCTCCCGTTGTTTGTCTTGAGGACAATGTGAACACCTGCGAACGTGCTGCCGAGTGTGAAACTCTTTATGTGTGGGAAAAGCTTTACGAGGCTATAACAAACGTTGTGGATAACATTACCGTTGAGGATATCATAACTCATTCCCGTGAGCATTTGTCCGATAATTATGTTATATAATAAAAAATCCCTGCCTCGTTTGAGACAGGGATTTTTGTTGTATTGATGAAATAGTATATCACTTCAGCTCGGCAATAACATCGGACATATCGTAAAGCCCTGCGGTCTTGTCAGCAAGGAACACGGCTGCGTTTACTGCGCCTACTGCGAAAACTTCCTTTGAAGCAGCGGAGTGACTCAGGGTGATCACCTCGTCACGGCCTGCGAAGATGATGTCATGCTCGCCTACAATCGTGCCGCCTCTGATAGAGTGCATACCGATCTCGTACTTTTCACGCTTCATTCTGCGGGAATGACGGTCGTAAACATAGTGATACTTGTCGTCGAGGACACTGTTGATAGCGTTTCCAAGCATAATGGCAGTGCCGCTGGGAGCGTCTATCTTCTGGTTGTGATGTTTTTCGACTATTTCGATATCGAACTGACCGCCGAGAAGCTTTGCGGCTGTCTTAGCGAGGTTTGCAAGCAGGTTGATGCCCAGAGACATATTGAAAGAGAAGAACACGGGAACCTGCTCTGCTGCGGACTTTATCTTTGCTATCTGCTCATCTGAGAAGCCTGTGGTTGCGATAACAACGGGAGTGCCTGTGGAAAGGCAGTATTCAAGGAGCTTATCCAGTGCGGAGGGGTGAGAAAAGTCGATGATAACATCGGGCTTCTGAGGGAGAAGTGCAGGCTCGGATACGATAGGGAACTTTCCGTTGTCGGCGGTGTTAAGGTCAATTCCGCTGATAACGGTGCAGTCGTCACGCTCTGCAATAATGGAGCTGATGACATGACCCATTTTGCCGTTGGCGCCTGTAATGGTCACATTTATCATATTTTAAACATTCCTTTCGCATATACAGCACGGGCGGCATCAAGCCGCCCTGTTTTGCTTATTACTTGATGATGCCTGCGTTCCTGAGAGCGGCAGCCAGCTTTTCCTTCTTAGCATCTTCCATTTCATAAAGGGGCAGACGGCAGGGACCTGCGTCAATTTCCATCATATTGAGGGCTTCCTTTACGGGAATGGGGTTAACGTCGATGAAGAGAGCATTTGCAAGCTCCAGTGACTGAGCCGCAAGCTTTGCAGCCTCTGCGCAGTTATTATCGAGACAAAGCTGAGCGATATTGTGCGTAAGCTTGGGAGCAACGTTTGAAAGAACGGAGATAACGCCCTTTCCGCCCAGAGCCATGATAGGAACTATCTGGTCATCGTTGCCGCTGTAAACATCAAGCTTGTCGCCGCACTCTGCAATGAGCTTTGCAATAGCGGAGATATTTCCGCTGGCTTCCTTTGCAGCTGCGATGTTCTTATGCTCGGCGAGGATCTTGTATGTGTCAAGAGAAATGTTAACGCCTGTTCTGGAGGGAACGTTGTAGAGGATAATGGGGATATTTACAGCGTCCGCAATGGCGGTGTAGTGAGCCACCAGTCCTCTCTGGGAGGTCTTGTTGTAGTAAGGAGTTACAACCAGAAGTCCGTCAGCGCCCATAGCCTCGGCGTCCTTGGAAAGCTCGATGGCATATGCTGTATCGTTGCTTCCTGTGCCTGCGATAACGGGTATTCTCTTGTTTACCTTTTCAATAGTGTAGCGAATGCACTCTCTGTGCTCGTCATCGGTAAGAGTGGAGCTTTCGCCTGTGGTTCCGCAGATGATGATAGCGTCTGTGCCGCCTGCGATCTGCATTTCGATAAGCTCGCCCAGAGCCGCATAATTTACGGAGCCGTCATCGTGCATAGGGGTAACGATAGCAACGCCTGCGCCTGTGAAAATAGTATTTTTCATAATATCAGCCCTTTCTCAGATCTATTGTATATGTGAGCCATCCGTCGTCGGAGACTCCGCCTTGCTTTGCGTAGAAAGCCTGAGCACTGCTGTTCCAGCCGAGACATTTCCACTCGATCTTGATGCAGTCCAGTGCTTTTGCGGTCTCGTTTATCTTATCAAAAAGCATTCTACCGATACCGCTGCCTCTTTCGGCTTCTTCCACAAAAATATCTTCAATGTAGAAAACACGCTTTCCCGAAAAAGTTGCCAGCCTGTAGATGCTGTAAACAGCCATTCCCACAGCTTTGCCGTCTTTTTCGGCGATGATTCCGCCAAGACCGTTAGGCTCCAACATCATTTCACGGATTCCCTCGGGAGTGGCAGAGCATACATCTGACATCTTTTCGTATTCCGCCAGCTCCCTTATGAGCCTGCACAGCTCGGGAGCGTCGGAAACATCAGCATTTCTTACAATAACCGCACTCATGGCGTTATCAGTCAAAATATCCCTTTGCAGCGAGAAGCTCAGCCATAAGAACGGCTCCGCCTGCTGCGCCTCTCAGAGTGTTGTGGGAGAGGCAAACGAACTTGTAGTCCCAGATGATATCGTCTCTCAGACGGCCGATGGAGATAGCCATGCCGTTTTCAAGGTTTCTGTCAAGCTTTGCCTGGGGACGGTTATCCTCGGTGAAGTAGTGGAGGAACTGCTTGGGTGCGGAGGGAAGCTCCAGCTCCTGAGGAACGCCGCTGTACTCTGTCCAAGCCTTGATAACTTCTTCCTTGGTAGGCTTCTTGTCGAACTGAACGAAGATAGCTGCGGTGTGACCGTCGGAAACGGGAACTCTCAGGCACTGAGAGGAGATCTTGGGACCGTTGGCATTGACGATCCTGTTGCCCTCGATGTGACCCCAGATCTTAAGAGGCTCCTGCTCGGACTTTTCTTCCTCTCCGCCGATGTAGGGGATAACGTTGTCGATGATCTCGGGCATTGTCTCAAAGGTCTTGCCTGCGCCTGAAATTGCCTGATATGTGCAAACCATAGCCTGCTTGATGCCGTACTTATCCTTGAGAGCGTTGAGAGCGGGAACATAGCTCTGGAGAGAGCAGTTGGACTTAACTGCGATAAAGCCTCTCTTTGTGCCAAGTCTTTCTCTCTGAGCCTTTATTATTTCAATGTGCTCGGGGTTGATCTCGGGAACGACCATGGGAACGTCGGGAGTAGCTCTGTGAGCGGAGTTGTTGGATACAACGGGGCACTCAGCCTTTGCGTACTTTTCCTCAAGTGCTCTGATCTCGTCCTTCTTCATATCAACAGCGCAGAAAACGAAATCTACCTGAGAAGCGATCTTCTCGATATCTGCTGTTGCGTCAAGAACGATCATATCCTTGAACTGCTCGGGGATATCCTGCTTCATTGCCCACTTTGCGCCTACTGCGTCCTCATATCTCTTGCCTGCGCTTCTGGGAGATGCTGCCAGGACCTTTACATTGAACCAGGGGTGATTTGCCAGCAGGAGTGAAAAACGCTGACCTACCATACCTGTTGCGCCGATTATACCTACGTTGTACTGCTTCATCTGAAATACTCCTTTATTATTTAATAAAATTTTACAGAGAAATAAAAAAAATCGGTTGAAAACCGATCCATCATAACTATATAATGTATAAAGTGTCAGATAGCACTCCATCATACAATCATGATGACAATCATATACCTGTTCGGCATATGCTCAGCAGGGTCGTAAACCGCATCACGACGGAGCTTCGGCAGCATCGCCTTTCCCCTGACATACATTCGGAGCGGAAGCCTCTGTCAGGTTACTGATCTTTACTGCGCCTCTATCAGTTTTTTTTATTATATAATATTGCACAGCCTTTGTCAATACCAAATTTAAATAATTTTATGCTATTAACCGCTGCGGAGTGTCTTTCGGGGCGGGTATGAAAGGATAAATACGATTTGAAAAACATTACGGTCGATTTTGCTCAGCTTGATTCAAAAGAGAAGCTGGAGGCTTTTCTTGAAAGCGAGGTCTCATCGGGGGATTCGGTACATCTGAAAAACTATCACAGGGAGCTTATGCCCTGGGCTGAGGAAGCTGTATCAAAGCTGAAAGCCTCTCCCGACATTGCTGTCACCACCGAGACAGACCCTGAGAATATGCTCCGTTCGGACTTTTACTATGATCTGCCCGAAGAGCTTATCGCACAGACGCCTGTGGAGCCGAGAAATGCTTCCCGCCTTATGTGCGTTGACCGTCAGAGCGGCGATATCACACACGACCATTTCTATAATCTATGCAAGCACCTGAAAAAAGGTGATTTGCTGGTAATGAACGATTCCAGAGTGCTTCCCGCACGTCTTTACGGCGAAAAGGAGGGCACAGGCTCATTTATCGAGTTCCTGCTCCTTGAACAGAAGGGCGATAAGCTTTGGGAGATACTTGTCCGTCCCGGCAAAAAGGCAAAGCCCGGCACACGCTTTTCTTTCGGCAACGGCAGGCTGAAGGCTGAGATACTTGAGACTGTTGAGGGCGGCAACCGCATTGCAAAGTTTGAGTGCGAGGGCAATTTCTTCACTGCCCTTGAAGATATCGGTCAGATGCCTCTTCCGCCCTACATCACCAAAAAGCTGGAGGATAAGGAGCGCTATCAGACAGTATATTCTCACGAGCTTGGCTCTGCCGCAGCTCCCACCGCAGGACTGCACTTTACAAATGAAATGCTTGACGACCTGCGTGCCAGGGGAATAAACACCGCATTCGTCACACTTCATGTAGGACTTGGCACATTCCGTCCCGTAAAGGAGGACGAGGTGCTCAAACACAAGATGCACTCCGAGCATTATCATCTGCCAAAGGAAACGGCGGAGCTTATCAAAAAGACCAAGGCTGAGGGCGGCCGTGTAATTGCCGTGGGAACCACCTCCTGCCGTACTCTTGAAAGTGTGGGTACATTCTTTGAGGATATGGACGAGCACGAGGGCTACACCGATATTTTCATTTACCCCGGCTACAAATTCAAGGTCATCGACGGACTTATCACAAACTTCCATCTGCCCGAAAGCACCCTTATAATGCTTGTTTCCGCATTTATGGGCTACGACAACACCATGAACGCATATAAGACCGCAGTTGAGGATAAATACAGATTTTTCAGCTTCGGCGATGCTATGCTGATACTTTAAAAAGGAATTTTGTCAAATGATTTTTTCCATATTAAAGGCAGTTTTATTTGGAAGAAAATGTACAGGTATTGTGACGGGATATGAGATACGCAGAACTTACAGGGGCGTTGATTATTACCGCTACATCGTTACCGCAAATGATAAAAAATACATTTCAGCTGAGAATTTGGCTGTATATGACGGAAGAAAGCCCACAAAGCATTTAAACTGTGAGGTCGATGTTTACTGCTGTGATGACAGCAGGGTATGCACCTTGTATTCGCTGCGTGAAACAGTAATGTTTCTTGCAGTGATACTGCTTTTGCTGATGCTTATTTTGATATTTGGCGTTTTGTTAAAATAAATTTATAAAAAAGGAATCAACATTTATGTACACACTTATTAAAACAGAAGGCAAAGCCAGAAGAGGACAGTTTGAAACTGTTCACGGCACATTCCAGACCCCGTGCTTTATGAACGTGGGAACTGCCGCTGCCATAAAGGGCGGTATTTCCTCCATTGACCTGAAAAACGACCTTAAATGCCAGGTGGAGCTGTGCAACACTTATCATCTTCATGTGCGCCCCGGCGACAAGGTGATAAAGCAGATGGGCGGTCTGCACAAGTTCATGAACTGGGACAAGCCCATTCTTACCGACAGTGGCGGATTTCAGGTGTTCTCCCTTGCAAAGCTCAGAAAGATAAAGGAAGAGGGCGTTTGTTTCAACTCTCACGTTGACGGACGAAAGATATTTATGGGCCCTGAGGAGTCCATGCAGATACAGTCAAATCTCGGCTCTACCATTGCCATGGCGTTTGACGAGTGCATCGACAACCATATGGCTCAGATCACCCCCGATATGGACGAAAAGGCCAAGAACAGAATAATCCGTAAGGCTTATGACTATTCCAAAAATTCCTGCGACAGAACTGTCCGCTGGCTGTACAGATGCAAGGAGGAGATGGCAAGGCTCAACTCCCTCCCCGACACCATCAACAAGCACCAGCTGCTTTTCGGAATAAATCAGGGCTCTGTTTTCGATGACCTGAGACTGCGCCATATGGAAGAGATAGCAAAGCTTGATATGGACGGCTACGCTGTGGGCGGCCTTGCAGTGGGCGAGCCTACTGAGGAGATGTATCATATCCTTGATATCCTCTGCCCCGTAATGCCCGAAAATAAGATACGCTACCTTATGGGCGTGGGAACTCCCTCCAACATCATCGAGGGCGTGGCAAGGGGAATAGACCTTTTCGACTGCGTAATGCCCAGCCGAAATGCACGTCACGCAACTATATTCACTTGGAACGGCATCATGCACGCCACAAACAAGTGCTATGAGACTGACCCATTGCCTCTTGACCCCGAGTGTGACTGCCCCACCTGCCGCAACTTCTCCCGTGCATATATCCGTCACCTGTTCAAGGCTGACGAGCAGCTGGCAGGCAGACTTGCGGTTGCTCATAACCTTTATTTCTACAACACTCTTATGGAAAGAATACGTGACGCTATCGAAAAGGGCGAATTTGAGCAGTTCAGAGCAAAATATTCCCCTCTTCTGGCATCAAAACTGTAATTTATGTGATACCGATCCTGCGACTCAGGCGGAATTTGTCCGTTTGAGCCGCTTTTTGTTGACAGTAACAATTTAATGAGTGTATTATAACAAAAATTCTTAGACAGTACACAAAAAAGACTGAACTTTTCTTTTGCGATATGCTATTATAAATGAGTAACGCATCGACCCGATAAAGGAATGAGAAGCCTGTGATTCAGGGATAATAAGGCTCTCAAAAAGGAATGATAATATGTATAAGCTTGTTATTTTCGATCTGGACGGAACTCTGGTAAACTCTCTTGCCGATCTGGGAAATGCCTGCAATGAGGCTTTGGCAAAGTTCGGGTTCCCTACCTATGATATTGAAAAATACCGCTATTTTGTGGGCGACGGCGTTCCGATGCTCATAAAAAGAGCTGTTCCCGCAGACAAGGGAACCGATGAGGTGCTGGCAAAGGTAAAGGCTGAGTTTGATGTGATATACCGCCGCACCTATAACCGCCTTACCCGCCCATACGACGGCATTGTAAAACTGGTTGCCGACCTTAAAGCCAAGGGAATACTTACCGCAGTTGCCTCCAACAAGCCTGATGAGTTCACTCAGGTAATTGTTTCCGATATGTTTGAAGCGGGGACGTTTTCATATGTTTCCGGCAAGAAGGACGGCTTTGAAAAGAAGCCCGACCCGGGGATTGCGCTCCACATAATGGAAAAGCTGGGCGTTTCCCCCGTAGATACGCTTTTTGCGGGTGACTCCTCGGTTGATATGAAAACAGCAACAAATGCGGGTTGCGACAGCATAGGCTGCTTGTGGGGCTTCCGCACAAGGGAAGAGCTTGAAGAAAACCATGCGGTGTATATTGCAGAAACTCCCGCAGATATATATAATGCGGCTGTAAACGGCAAGTAACAGGGAATTTATTTAATTTTATTTTATTTTGGAGGTTAGTTCAATGAACGTTCAGGACGTGCATATGCAGTATATCACAGAGGGCTTTGACGAAAACGGAGTTGTAAACAAATTCGACCTTCGTCTTCCCGAAAATTTCAGCTTTGCTTACGATATAATAGACAAAATTGCGGAAATAGAGCCTGACAGACGTGCCATGATATGGTGCGATGACGAGGGCAGAGAGCGTATCTTTACTTACGGCGAGCTTTCGCTGCTTTCAAACCGTGCTGCAAATATGCTGCTGGACAAGGGCGTGAAAAAGGGTGACAAGGTAATGACCGTCCTCAAGCGCCACTGGCAGATGTGGATAGTTACCTTTGCGCTGGAAAAAATCGGCGCTATCCTTATTCCCGCAACAAATCAGCTGAAGAAAAAGGACTACACCTACCGCTTTAAATCAGGTGACATAAAGCATATCATTGCCACAGGCGACGGCGATGTACGTGAGAATATCGAAAAGGCGTGCGCAGAATATCCCCTTGAACTGAAATTTATCGTAAAGACAAGCGAGCATTATGACGGTTGGATAGATTTTGACGCTGAGCTTATGAACTACCCCGACACTCTGGAGAGAATTGCCACAAACGTTGATGACGACTGCATCATGTTCTTCTCCTCAGGCACAACAGGCTACCCCAAAATGGTAATCCATTCCCACAGATACAGCGTTTCCCACATACCCACCGCAAAGTACTGGCACAACATTAACAAGGACAGCATCCACCTTACCATTTCCGAAAGCGGCTGGGGCAAGTTCTTCTGGGGCAAGATATACGGTCAGATGGCTCTTGCGGCAACTGTAATGACCTATGATTTTTCAAGGTTCGTTCCCTCAGACGTACTTCATATCATTGAAAAGTACAAGGTAACTTCTCTTTGCTGCCCCCCCACAATGTACCGCTTCTTTATCAAGGAGGGCATGGAGGGCCACGATATTTCTTCCCTCAAATATGCCACAACAGCAGGCGAGGCACTTAATGCCGAGGTTTATAACAAGTTCAAGGAATATACGGGACTTTCTCTTATGGAGGGCTTTGGTCAGACAGAGACCGTTCTGCTTATCGGCAACCCCAAGGGAAGCGTCAGCCGTTCAGGCTCCATGGGCAAGGCAATGCCTATGTTCAACGTTATCATCGCAGACCCTGAGGGTAATGAATGCCCCGCAGGCACCACAGGCGAGATATGCGTAAAGCTCCACGAGGGCGTTAACAACGGACTTTTCAAAGGCTACTATAATAATGATGAAGCCAATGAAAAGGCATTTGCATACGGACTTTACCACACAGGCGATACCGCATACAAGGACGAGGACGGATATTTCTGGTATGTGGGACGTATCGACGACGTTATCAAGTCATCGGGCTACCGCATAGGCCCCTTTGAGATAGAATCTATCCTTATGGAGCACCCCGCAGTTCTTGAGGTTGCCATCACCGCTGCACCCGACCCAATCAGAGGACAGGTGGTCAAGGCGACTATCATACTCACCAGCGAGTACAAGGACAAGGGCGATGAGAAGCTTGTTAAGGAGCTTCAGAACTATGTCAAGGCAAACACTGCTCCCTATAAGTATCCCAGAATAATCGAGTTCGTTGATGAGCTTCCCAAGACCATCAGCGGCAAGATACGCCGTGTTGAGATCCGTGAGAATGACGGTATAAAGGAATAAGAGAATTTAATTAATACTAAGCACCAATTAAAAACTATACAAAAAATCGAGCATAATCTTGCGTGTATGGGTTATGTGAAGATTTTTTGTCTATAGTTTTATTGGTGATCAGTATGATATGCCCCGACAAGAATTTTCTTGCAAAAGCATAATAACTGTGTTATAATTACTGTAATAAATATGAAAGGAACAACTGCTATGAAAGCTGATTTTGATTATCTCTGGACTGACAAGAAGCGTACGATATTCGGTCTGCCCCTTTCCTTTACAAGATATTATCTCACTGAGAAAAAACTCATCACCCGAACAGGCTTTTTAAATATAGTAGAGGACGAGTTCGACCTTTACCGTGTGATAGACAAGAAGCTCATGCTTCCCCTCGGTCAGCGGCTTTTCGGCTGCGGCACTGTGGTCATCAACGTGAAAGACGTGGATACTCCAGTAAAGACAGTAAAATCTGTCAAGGCTCCCAGAAAGATGATGGAGCTGCTGGACGCTCAAGTGGATAAGATGCGTGACGCTTACGGCATCAGGGGTCGTGACATGAACGACGTGCTCTGTCACCATGATGATATCATGGGAGATGACGGCAATGCTTGATTTTATTAAAGAAAAGACCGACTGCTGGGAATTTCTGCGCTCCACCGAGCTGCCTATCTTCATCTATGGCATGGGCGACGGTGCGGAAAAGATACTCCGTGTTTTCGATATGTACAATATCCCCACAGCAGGATTTTTTGCCAGCGATGAATTTGTGAGAGGACATTATTTCAAAGGGCATCTTGTTCACTCCCTCTCTCAGATAGAGGCACTCATTGATGATTTTATAATAGTGCTTGCTTTCGGTGCGGGCTACGAAAGCCTGTACAACAGGATAAACGATATGGCAAAGCGCCACACTCTCCTTGCGCCCGATGTTCCCGTTGTGGGGGACGGTTTGTTCACCTACAGCTACTGCATGGAAAATGCCGACAAGCTTCAAAAGGTGTATGACCTGCTGGCGGACGACATATCAAAGCAGACCTTTTCCGATGTGGTTAATTTCAGGATAAGCGGCAAGATAGAATATCTTAACGCCTGCACATTCCCCCGTGAAAGGATTTTCACCGATATTATCAGGCTTGGCGATGACGAGGAATACATCGACATGGGCGCTTACAACGGCGACACCGTGCTGGAATTTGCCGATATCACAGGGGGAAAATACCGCAGGATATTCGCCATGGAGCCTGATACAAGGAACTTCCGCAAGCTTACCAAAAGCACCGACGGCATGGAGCGCATAGACCTGTTCAACGCTGCCGCATGGAGCGATGACACAGCTCTCACATTTTCCGACCGCTCGGGAAGGAACTCCAAGCTCACCGAGGGCGGAGGCGTTAAGCTCAAGCAGGTGGCGGCTCTCAGGGGCGACAGTCTTTCGGAAAATGCAACATTTATAAAAATGGACGTGGAGGGCGCTGAACGCCATGCGCTGGAGGGCTGTGCCCAGTCACTGAAAAACGGCTCAAAGCTTATCTGTGCCCTTTATCACAGGACGGAGGACATTTTTGATCTGCCGCTGCTGGTGCATGAGATAAACCCGGATCTGAAGCTGTACATACGTCATCTTATGTATATTCCCGCCTGGGAGACCAATCTTTACTGCGTTCCTAATACTAATAACCATTTAACCTAAGGACAAAATACGGTGTCTATAATACGCCCACTCAGCGTCAAACTCCCTTGCCGGGCGAAAGCCCGCCTGCGGTCGTTTTCCTTGATTGGTCGTATTCTATCCACCGTCTTTATCCATAGAACAAATGATTATTAGTATAAGCAGTGATTTTGTCCGTCACACACGGACAGTTGTGTATTTTTTGAAAACAATCTGACGGAGTTTTATAAAACACTTGCAAAATCCGAAAAAATGTTATATTATATATAGTGGACTGCGGTGTGTGCCGCAGATGATCAACAGAGATTGAAAGGGAGATTTAGTTATGGCTTTGAAGGATATGACCGCAGAGCAGCTCAAGGCATTCAGGGACGAGTGCCGGAAGCAGTACGACGATTTCAAATCACAGGGACTTAAGCTTGATATGTCAAGAGGTAAGCCCTGCAAGGAGCAGCTTGATATGAGCATGCCAATGCTCGACGTTCTCAACAGCAGCTCTTCTCTTATCGACGCTGACGGCGTTGATGTCCGCAATTACGGCTTCCTTACAGGTATCACCGAGGCTAAGAAGCTTTTTGCAGACCTGCTGGGCGTTGACCCCTCCATGATAATCGTAGGCGGTAATTCCAGCCTTACTCTTATGTATGATTCCGTTGCAAGAGCAATGCAGTTCGGCGTATATGGCAGCACAAAGCCCTGGGGCAAGTGCGATAAGGTAAAGTTCCTTTGCCCTGTTCCCGGCTATGACAGACATTTCGGCATCACCGAGACTTTCGGCATCGAAATGATAAATGTTCCCATGACTCCTCAGGGTCCTGATATGGATATGGTTGAGGAGCTTGTAAACAACGATCCCGCCGTTAAGGGAATCTGGTGCGTACCTATGTACTCCAACCCCGACGGATACACATATTCCGATGAAACAGTAAAGCGATTTGCAGCTCTCAAGCCCGCTGCCGAGGATTTCAGAATTTTCTGGGATAACGCTTACTGCGTACATCACCTGAAGGACGACCACGACAGTCTCCTTAACATTTTTGATGAAGCAAAGAAGTGCGGCAACGAGGATATGATCTTCGAGTTTGCTTCCACTTCCAAGATAACCTTCCCCGGTGCGGGCGTTGCAGTTATCGCAGCTTCCGAGAACAATGTAAAGCAGATCTCCAAGCTTCTGGGAATGCAGAACATCAGCTACGATAAGGTAAATCAGCTCCGCCACGTAAGATATTTCGGCAATGCTGACGGCCTCAGAAAGTACATGGAAAAGCACAAGGCTATCCTTGCTCCCAAGTTTGATACCGTTATCAGAATACTCACCGAGCAGATGGGCGACCTTGATATCCTTACATGGAACGAGCCTAAGGGCGGCTACTTCATTTCCGTAAATACCCTTGACGGCTGTGCAAAGGAAGTTGCACGTCTCTGCAAGGAGGGCGGCGTTGTCCTCACAGGAGCAGGCGCAACATTCCCCTACAAGAAGGATCCCAACGACAAGAACATTCGTCTTTCTCCTTCTTTCCCCACTTTGGAAGATCTTACAAAGGCTATGGAGCTTTTCTGCATCTGCGTAAAGCTTGCATCTGCTGAAAAACTGCTTGCAAAGTAACTTGTTTTCCAACTGATATTTAAAGCTCCCTGTGCATATAATCCTATTGTGATTCTAATGCGCAAGGAGCTTTTTAGTATGTACAAATGCGTAAAAATATCCGCAGATGCCGTGATATCTGCGGCAGTCGTATTATCTGCGGCGGTGTTTTTCATATCAGACCACAGCAGCAGGGCAATAACGGCTTCATCTGAGGGAAGCGTTCAAATGGAGCAGTCTCTTCCCGTGATAATGTATCACAGCGTGCTTTCAGACCCGTCACGGACAGGCGACTACGTTATCACGCCCGATGAATTTGAAAAAGACCTTATTTACATCAAAAGCAAGGGCATGAACACCGTTACTCCCGATATGATAATCGACTATGTGGATAATGGCACTCCCCTGCCGGAAGGCCCCATACTGCTCACCTTTGATGACGGGCATCTGAATAATATGACCTATGCTCTGCCGCTGCTGCAAAAGTATGATATGTATGCCACAGTAAGCGTGGTAGGGGCATACACATTAAACGCCGAGAAAGAAAATGACCCAAATCCTTATTATGCCTATCTGACGCACGATGATATCATTGAACTTGACAAGGAAGGACACTTTGATATCGGCTGCCACACCTATGATATGCACCGTCTGGGCTGCCGAAACGGTGCGTCACGAAAAAGCAGCGAGACCGAGGAGGAATACAAGGAAAACTTTTCCCATGACCTGACATTGTTCCGTGATGAAATATCGGAAAAGTGCGGCATCTCCCCCATTGTATATGCCTATCCCTACGGCTACATCTCGTCGGAGGGGTATGACCTGCTGAAAGAATACGGCTATCGGATAGTCCTTACCTGCTGCGAGCGTGGGAACACTATCCCCTGCGGCACAGGCGACAGGCTAATTATCCTTGACCGATACAACCGCTCAGGTCTTATGCAGTCGGAGGATTTTATGAAGAAAGCAGGGATATGATTTAAGCACATTTACTATTGTGCAGGCATTAAAATTGTGCAATACGTTGAAAATTTATAAAAAGGGCAAAATAGTTTCTAAAAGCCTTGACAAAACTACACCAATGTGGTATATTTATATCACAGCAAGAAACCCGATACCAAATCGGATAAAAATAATGATAATAATATTACGGAGGTAAAAAATATGAAAAAGTTTGTATGTTCTATCTGCGGCTATGTATATGAGGGTGAGGCCGCACCCGAAAAATGTCCCCAGTGCGGAGCTCCCGCTTCCAAGTTCACAGAGGTTGCTTCCGATGACGGACTGAAGTTTGCCTGCGAGCACATTGTCGGCATCGCTAAGGAAGTTGACGACAAGGAGATCATCGACGGCCTCAACCAGAACTTCATGGGCGAGTGCACAGAGGTAGGTATGTACCTTGCAATGTCCAGAGTTGCTGACAGAGAGGGCTACCCCGAAGTCGCTGAGGCTTACAAGAGAATCGCTTACGAAGAGGCTGAGCACGCAGCTAAGTTTGCAGAGCTTCTGGGCGACGTTGTTTCCGACTCCACCAAGAAGAACCTCGAAATGAGAGTTATGGCTGAGCACGGCGCAACTCAGGGCAAGCTCGACCTTGCTTCCAGAGCAAAGAAGCTTAACCTGGACGCTATCCATGATACTGTCCATGAAATGGCAAAGGACGAGGCAAGACACGGCAAGGCATTCCAGGGTCTCCTCAACCGTTACTTCAAGTAATTTATACGCTGATATCCATAGGGTGTACAGAGTGATCTGTACACCCTTTTTCTATGTGCTACCCCCGCTTGCAGGTGTTAAAACTGCATTTGTAACAGCACCCATTAAAAAAGGGCATTGCCGAAAATGGCAATGCCCTTTTGTTATTTCTGTATAAACTTATGAAAGCTTAGAGCCGTTTGGGATATCCTTGTCAACGAAAATTACCTTTGCATCTTCTCCGACACTTGCGGCAACTATCATTCCGTTGGACTCAACCCCGCAGAGCTTTGCGGGAGCAAGGTTTGCAACAACAATTACCTTTTTGCCGATAAGATCCTCGGGAGCATACCACTTGGCAATGCCCGATACTACCTGTCTCTCGCCGAAGCCGTCATCAAGCATGAGCTTCAGGAGTTTCTTTGCCTTGGGTATCTTCTCGCAGGACTTGACCTCTGCAACACGCAGGTCGGACTTGAAGAAATCGTCGATCTTTATAGTCTCGGAAAGAGGCTCAAGGTTTGCGCCGTCCTTATCCTGCTCAGCCTGAGTCTTTTTCATCTGAGCTTCGATAAGAGCATTAAGCTCGCTTATCTCCTTGTCAACGTCGATTCTGGGGAAGAGAACTTCTCCTCTGTGAACGGTGACATCGGCAGGAAGAACGCCGAACTTAGCTGCATTTTCGTAGGAAACATCATCGGCGGACGCACCTATCTGCTCCCATACCTTGGGCATGGTGGTAGGCATAAATGCGGAAAGCAGAGATGTGGAAATTCTGATAGCTTCAAGGAGATTGTAAAGAACAGCTGCAAGTCTGGGCTTGTTGGCCTCGTCCTTTGCAAGCACCCAGGGAGCAGTCTCGTCAATGTACTTGTTTGCACGGGAAATTACCTTGAATATCTCAGCAAGAGCGATGTTCAGGGTGGTGTTGTCCATGCACTCGTCAACCTTTGCACGGAGAGCTGTTGCCATGGAGATAAGCTCATCGTCCATAGGGTCGGACTTCTTGTCGGCAGGAAGAGTGCCGCCGAAATACTTCTCCACCATTGCAACGGTTCTGGAAACAAGGTTGCCCAGGTCATTTGCAAGGTCGGAGTTAATTCTGTTTATCATTATCTCGTTGGAGAATGAGCTGTCAGCACCGAGAGCCATTTCACGGAGAATGTGGTATCTGATAGCATCGGGAGAATATCTCTCGCCAAGAACCATTGGGTCAACAACGTTGCCGATGGACTTGCTCATCTTCTGACCGTTGAAGGTTATCCAGCCGTGAACAGCAAGGTGCTTGGGCAGAGGAAGATCAAGAGCCATAAGGATAGCGGGCCAGATGATAGCGTGGAAACGCATAATATCCTTTGCTACCATATGCACATCTGCGGGCCAGAACTTGTCATAATCATTGTAGGCGTCGTTTGCATATCCCAGAGCGGTGATATAGTTGGAAAGGGCATCTACCCATACATATATAACGTGCTTATCATCAAAGGGAACGGGAATGCCCCACTTAAAGGAGGTACGTGAAACGCAGAGATCCTCGAGACCGGGCTTGATGAAGTTGTTTACAAGCTCAGTAGCACGGGTCTTGGGCTGGAGATAATCGGTTTCAAGGAGCAGCTTCTCGATTCTTTCAGCAAAGGGAGACATCTTGAAGAAGTAAGCCTCTTCCTTGGCCTCAACAACATCTCTGTGGCACTCTGGGCACTTGCCGTCCTCGTCCAGCTGGGACTCGGTCCAGAAGCTTTCGCAGGGAGTACAGTACTTGCCCTTGTATTCGCCCTTATAGATATAACCCTTGTCATAAAGAGCCTTGAAGATAGCCTGAACGGATTTTACGTGATAATCGTCGGTAGTTCTGATATAGCGGTCATAGCTGATGTTCATGTAGGACCAAAGCTTCTTGAAATGTTCAACGATCTCGTCAACATACTGCTTGGGAGTAACACTCTTTTCAGCAGCCTTCTGCTCGATCTTCTGACCGTGCTCGTCCGTACCGGTAAGGAACATCACATCATAGCCCTGCATTCGTCTGTAACGGGCAATGGAATCGCAGGCAACTGTGGTATAGCAGTGACCGATATGAGGATTGCCCGAAGGATAATAGATAGGGGTCGTAATGTAGTAGGGTTTCTTTGACATGATATTAGCCTCCAATTATGATATTCATAACTTATATTATAAACCATTTTTCTTCATTTGTCACTACTTTTGGGAAATTTTTTTGAGAAAAAGAGCATAATTCCAAGGATACCCCCTTGACAAAACGCAGTCGGGTGTGATATAGTAAAAAAGTAAACCATTCACCAATGATAAAAGAGGTCAGTATCATGCTTTGGAAAATGACAAATGTACAGCTTCAGAAAGGTTCCGTTTTTCCCTTTTACGGGGATAGTGCGCCCTTTTGTAAGAAAATTTGTCATAAACAGGCTCTGATCTGACTTAAAACAGAGCAGTTTTACAAATAAATAGTGCGCATTATCTTCTTAAACTATCAACAAATTCAGTTTAAGGAGATTTTTTTATGCTTAATATCAAAAAACAAATACGGAAGCTTTACGCCTCATCAGTGCTGGGAAATCTTTCCCTTACGGGAGCATGGGTGGCGATACTTGCGGCAAGGGGCTACAGCCTTGTGGATATCGGCATCGCAGAGACCGTGTTCCACATCACAAGCCTTATTTTTGAGATACCCTCGGGAGTTCTGGCAGACGTTTTCGGACGGAAGAAAATGCTTATCGTAAGCAGCATCATGCGAATGATAGGCAACATAATTATGATACTTTCGGATAACCTTTTCACCGTTTGCCTGTCCATTGCATTCCACGCACTGAGCTACAATTTTTCCTCCGGCACAGGGGACGCTCTGGCTTATGACTCACTGAAAGCCGCAAATGCAGCGAGCCGTTTTGAGCGGTTTGAATCCGATCAGCTTGTGATATACAGGCTTTGCAGCGGAATATCCACACTGTGCGCAGGCTTCGCCCTTTCCATCGGTCACAGGCTTGCCTACGGCACAGACCTTATCACAGGCGTGATACAAATTGCAGTCCTCATGTCCCTCAGCGAGATGTACTCTTCCGACCCTGAGCAAAGCGGAAAAGGCATAGCCGCAAGGCTGGCAATATGCCTTAAAGAAAGCTTTACATTTATGAAAAGCGCCAAAAGGGCAATGAAGCTTATGATAGTAAATTCCCTTATTGGTGCGGCTGATACCCTGCTTCTTTTCTTTTTGCAGGCAAAGCTCCCCGAAAGGGGTATCCCCCACCGCCTGCTGGGCGCAGCCCTGCTGTTTATGGAAGTGGGCGGTATAATCGGTTCCAAGCTGATAACAAAGCTTCCTAAGCTGAGCTACAGGTGCGTTTTCTGCATATCGTCTGTTATGGTGCTTGCAGGCATTATTGCGGAGCATTCGCCGATGTACGCAGTAATGGCGCTGGGCGGATTTATTGCTGCTGTGGCTGATGACGCTCTTCAGGTGCGGACGAATGTGCTTTTGCAGGATATGTTCCCCTCTGAACAGCGTGCGACCCTCACATCACTTGAATCCTTCACATTTTCGGTGATAATGATAGTTCTGTCGCCACTTGCGGGCTTTGCATTTACATACTGGTAATATAAGAATAGGGCTGCCGAAGTTTAACGCTTCAGCAGCCCTTTAATTACATATCAATTTTACTGATTTGTGTGTACCTTCGCCTGTCGGCTGAAACCAAAATCGCCGTTCCTTACGGAACGTCTCTTGGTTTCAAGCCGCCTGCATAAAATAGTTTCTGATTGGTTTGAAACGAAACTTTTATTTTGCTTGATTTTAAATTTAATGTGCAGGCGGCTTTAGTATTTGTTAGTCAGTCGGCTGTAAGCTCACTTGCATTGACCGTCAGAAAACAGATTTCGCTGCTTGCGAGCAGCGACCAGAAGGCTCTGCCCTCCTGTGGACTTCCTAAACCCTTTACCTTGTTCTTATTTGTGCTGACCCCTTCTTTTGTCTTTCGCTCTCTTATATGTAAAAAGCCATTGTCCGTTTTTGGGCAATGGCTTTTATAATGCTTATATCATTCATCTTTTAAAGGCTGAGCCTTGATAAGCGCCTCAATATCGCTCTTTTCGGGCATTGCGGGAATAGCCCCCTGCTTTGATGCGCAAAGCGCTCCGCAGGCGTTGGAGAACATCGCCATTTCCTTTATATCGTCGCTGTCAAGCTCTTCAATGCTCTTTCCGGTTTCAAGGAACTTATAAAGGAACGCTCCGAAAAATCCGTCTCCCGAGCCAAGTGTATCGACCGTCTTTGTCTTATATGCGGGGAATCTGTTTATTCCCTTTGGCGTTGCGATTATGCAGCCCTTTGCTCCCTGTGTTACGCATATTATCTTAACACCCATCTGCAAAAGCTTTGCCACTCCCGGGATAAGCGCTCCGCTGTCGCTGAGCAGCTGAAGCTCCAGCTCCGACACCTTTACTATATCCGCATACTGGGCTGCGCTGCGCATAGTGCGTATGGCAGATTCCTTATTTTCCCAGAGGTGCGGTCTCCAGTTGGGGTCATAGGTAACTATTTTTTCCTGCATCTTTGCATATTCCACTGCGTTGACCGTAGCCGTTCTTGAAGGCTCATCTGTAAGTGAAAGGGAGCCGAAATGGAATATCCTGCAGCTGTCGATAAGCTGCCTGTTCACCTCGCCGTACCGCAGATTAAGGTCTGCGCTGGTCTGGCTGCTGCGGTAGAAAACAAAGTCACGGTCGCCGTCGGCGCTGTTGCGCACAAATGCAAGTGTAGTGGAATAGTTCGGGTCAAGGATAAGTCCGCTTGTATCCACCTTGTGCCTTGTAAGCACTTCTTTAAGGTAAAAGCCGAACATATCACGGCCTATTTTTCCTATAAATCCCGTCTTTGCGCCCAGCTTTGCAGCCATGCACATAACGTTTGCAGGCGCACCGCCTGCGTTCTGCTTGTAAAAAGTGTCCCCGTTCTCGCCGCTGACATAAGTAAAATCCACCAGCAGCTCTCCTATACTAACAATATCAGGCATAATTACCTCCCATTATCCGAGCATATATTCATCATTCTTTTTTACTAATTATATCACCTGTCGCTGCCGTATTTTAACAAAATTTGTTGCCTGATTACTAATTATCTGTTAAGATGAATAAGACAAAATTTCCAAGGAAAAATATAGGTATATTATCTCTTTGGAGGACGGCAGAATGAAGATACCCAATACCTATGAATTTGAAAATGTTCCCATAGAAAAAAGCCTTGACGCTAACCTTGAAAATATTAAAAGGATACTCGGCAATACCGCCGACCTGCTCATAAGCCCCATAACCGTTTCGGGCGTGCGTGCGGCGGTCATATGCTTTGAGGGAATGGTCTCGGGCTTCAACACGGCTCAGGTGGTGGTAAAGCCCCTGATGAGGGTAGATATCCCCGACTGCACCTCCGAAAAGCTTTACAGCCATGTAAAAGAGAATATGATACTCTCCGTTGACACCACGGAAACGGACAAATACGGCGATGTTATCCGCACCGTGATGAGCGGCTTTGTTATCCTGCTCATAGACAATATCCCCTCGGCAATGTGCTTCGGCATACAGGGCTATTCGGTCAGAGGGATAGACGAGCCCTCCTCCGAGGGAAATATCATGGGCTCCCACGAGGGCTTTGTGGAAACGGTAAGAACAAATATGTCACTGGTGCGCAGGCGCATAAAATCCCCCGTCCTGCAGTTCAAGCTCTTCCCCATATCCCCCCGCAGCAAAACGGACGTTGTTGTGTGCTATATGGCAGACCGAGTGCCCAAAGCCCTTGTGGACAGCATTTGTCACAAGCTCAAAGATCTTGACCTTGAAACAATACTTGGCAGCGGATATGTCACTCCCTTTCTTGACAGCGGTGCGCCCTCGGTCTTTTCGGGGCTAAGCACCACCGAGCGCCCCGACGTGATGTGCGCCAAAATACTGGAGGGACGTGTGGGCGTGATGATAGAAGGCACGCCCTTTGCAATAGTTATCCCTGCCATGTTCACCGAAAATTTTCAGACACTTGATGACTATAACTTCCGCCCCTATTACGCCACATTCCTGCGATATATCAGGTATATCGCATTCTTTCTTGCTGTGTTCTTCCCCGGCATATACGTGGCAGCGGCGCTTTTTCACCCGGAGATGTTCAACAGCCGCCTGCTGATGAACCTTGCCGCCGCCGAGGAAGCCGCTCCCCTGAACCTTATGTGGGAAGCACTTATAACCCTGATATTCTACGAGATAATACGTGAAGCGGGAGTCCGCCTGCCCAAAAGCGTGGGCGGAGCAGTCTCCATAGTCGGCGGACTTATCATAGGCGATGCGGCAGTCTCCGCAGGCATAATCTCCAACCCCATGCTGCTGGTGTGCGCCATTTCCGTGACCGCCTCATTCGTTATCCCCTCCCTTGACCAGCAGGTAACAGTGTTCAGGCTGGCGGCAGTGGTGCTGGGGGGCTTTGCGGGACTGTACGGCATCGCTCTCCTGACCGCATTTTTGCTGGCAAACATCTGTGCCGCCGAAAATTACGGCCTGCCCGTAATGGCACCCGTCTCCCCCTTTACACGAAAAGCAATGGGCGATGTGGCAGTGCGCCTTGGCTTCAGGCGAATGGGCAAGCGTGGCTTTACCGTTGAAAAGCTGAACGGTGCGGATATAAGGTCCGCCGCAGAACGTGAAGAAAGCGGTGATAAACACAATGGATAACAGATATATCGGAGCAGGTCAGGCGGCGGTGATAATGGCAGCCCTTGGCGTTTTCGGACTGATAATATCCGATTTTACGGACACGGGAGCCATGCTCTCAAACGCCGTCTCGGCAGTCATTCTCATCACCCTTGCCCTTATCCCGCCGGTGATACTCATAAAGGACGGTAGCGGAAGCGTACCGCAGATAGCTGTAATGCGTACAGGCTTTATCGGCAGGCTCATTTCCGTTCTCTACAGCATATTTTTCATTTCCGCAGCGGCGGATTTTATCGCAAAATACTCCGTTTTCGTCTCCGAAAGATATTTTGAAGCAAGCGCCGCAGTGTGCGCAGTTTTTCTCGGCTTAATATGCGGGTACATCTCCCACACAGGGGCGGAAACCGTCAGCCGAATGAGCACTGTCCTTATCTTCATGCTCATATTGACAGGCGCAGCATATGTAATAAGCGGCTTCGGTGATATCATCTCCTACGACTATGCAAAGATAGTTCCCGAAACCATATCCCTCTCAGGAGGACTTGAGGGCATATTCCCCGTCGCCGCAGCAGGAGCGGCAGCCCTGTGCATACTCAGCGGAGGGCTTGGCAAACGTACCCGGGCAGGCGTTTTCGGCGGAGCAGCGGCAATGCTCATCGCCCTTTCGCTGGTAATAATCGGCGTGTGGGCAGTGCTGGACGACTTTGTTTTTGCCTCAGACTATCCCATGGCGGACGCAGTTATCTACGCCTCACGCCAAATGAGCTTCCGCCCCGACGGAGCATTTTTCATGCTCTGGACAATTATCGCCGCAGCGGTATCCTCCCTTATGTGCGCCTGCGCAGGCCATTCCCTTACCGCCGCCGTGCCAAAGTTCAGGTGGTGGGGCATACTGACGGCAGCCCTCGCCCTCATCGGCGCCGAAGCTGAGCTGTGGGGAATAAGCGTGGGAAGCATCTACCGCTCCCCCGTCTGCGCATTTATCCTTGTGGGAGCGACCCCCTTGGCGCTTATATTCATACCGGAAAAAAGGAGGAAAGCAAGGTGAAAAAGCTATTTTGCGCAGCCGCAGCACTGTTCATGGCGCTGACCATGACCTCATGCAGCGCAGTTCAGGTAAACGAAAGAATGTTCGTTCAGCTCATGGGCATATCGGAAACAGACGGACTTTACGAGCTGACCGTTCAGGTATATAACAGCACCGACAGCGAGGATTCAGACCCACAATACAAAGCGCTGAGCGGCAGCGGCAGGAGCATAAGCGAGGCAGCGGACATGATAATGCGAAGCAGCGGCAGGCAACTTTTTTTCGGTCACTGCACCGCCATATACGCAAATGAAAGCATAATTCGTGACAGCGGCAAACTGAAAGCACTGGCAGGCGAGCGCATATCCGCAGGCTGCCCCGTTTTCTTCACTCATACCCCAAAGGAAGCCGTTTCAGCCGTAAGCGCCGACGAACTGTCAGGCATCGTCAGCCATTACCAAAGCGAGGGTCTGGCGGAAAGAGCCGACCTTAAAACCGTCACCGCCGCCGCCAAAAACAATACCATCGCCATAATACCCATGTGGGACGATAAAATATGCGGCTCGGCAATAATCATGCCAAACAGCACATCGGAGCTGAATATATCCGAGACCGCCGCCCTTGACCTTATGCGCAGCGCAAAGGGCATACGCCTGAGCGTGCTGGGCGGCAGCATGACCCTCGGAGAAGCCGAAGGCTCCGTCTATTATCAAAGCAAGGAAAACGGCGGTGAATACGTCATAGATATGTCCCTCAAGTGCCGTATAGACGAAACCGGCAGCTCTGCCAATGCCGAAGAATACGCCCATGAAGCGGAGCGGATTATCTCCCTTTCCGCGGAAGAGATATGCAGGCGTGGGTTAAGCGAGGGCTTTCTTTCCGTTATCCTCCCCCAAAGCCACACCTCCGAGGGAAACATCACCTTTGCGGTAAATGTAACGGCAGAGGTGTCATAGCATTCCGCATGAGCTTTCATAAACAAAGCACACCTCTGCAATTTTTTTCAAAAAAGGCTTTACAAACACTGCCCGATATGATATAATATTCATATTGCCGAGGTGTGGCTCAGTTTGGTAGAGCGCTTCGTTCGGGACGAAGAGGCCGTGGGTTCGAGTCCCGTCACCTCGACCATGAATAAATCCCTGTAAATCGCTTGATTATACGGTTTGCAGGGATTTTTTGTTTATGTACAGCAGACATAAAATTTGCCTTTTTTACGCTGTTTTAATGCAAATTTCTTAAAAAGGGTTGCAAAAAGGTTGCAATAGCTATAATATCCCCGATATATATGGCATATTAACATCTTGTGTATGCAATTCACTGCCTCTTTTGCCTGCTATATGAAGTATGTATTTTTACCAAAAATCTCGCAATAAATATAGTCACTTCGCATATAGCAAGCATATATATACCAGTGTATAATATAATAGTGGCGGTTCAACTATGGCCAAAACAGCATATGAGCGTAATAAAAACGCAATTTTAAAAAATATTTAGCTGATAAATCATACAGCATTTAAATACGAGTACCCAAAGGCAAAAAGGACGAATATAAAAAATTTGCTGCAGAGAGCGGTACAAGTCTTAATGCTCTTATTTGTAAATTACTGGATCAAGCTATAATTAACAGTCCTAAAGCTAAACAAAAATTATAATAAAACTATAACAAGGGAAGTGCTAATATGAAATTAGGGAACATATATTATATAAAATATCAACTACATGATTTAGAAGGAGGAGCCGCAATTAACAACGAACAATTAATGAACAAGCTTAGAAAGAATACAGAAATATTAATTATTGACGATAATGAATTTGCATATTTAGATAGCTTCAAAACACACGGTTTTTCTGTTTCATATAAATCTGATATTTCTACATTCGTTGATATAAAGTCTTATGATGTAATTCTTTGTGATATAAGAGGCGTTGGAAAAATGTTTAATAGCCAATATGAGGGTGCGTATCTAATAAAAGAAATAAAGGAACGTTACCCCTCGAAAACTATTATCGCATATACCGCAAGTGATTACGATCCCAAATACACGAAATATTTAAATTATGCAGATAATATTATAGCTAAAGGAACAGCACTTGAAGATTGGGTCGCCATATTGGATAAAACTCTTCGAGACTTTGCTGATCCTGCAATACAGTGGAAAAAAATGCGTGAAGCCTTATTAGACGCCAATGTTGATACAATTATGGTTGCAGAATTGGAAAATAAATATGTCGATGCTGTAAAGAAATCAAATTTCTCCTCATTAAAGCAATTAAGTAAAGAGCCTAATAATGATATGGAAAAAATACTGGCCAATTTTTTATCTACAATTTTCGTAAAAATCATAGAAGGTGTGTTATAAAAATGGAAAGAAAGAATTTACTTCCTATCCTGACAGAAGATATGGAAATATGCGATGGCTTTTATATTAATTGTGAACCGTACTGCAAAAAAGGCTGTAAAAGCTCCGAATGTCAAATATTTTATCAAAACCTAATTGATAAAAACGAAAATGGCTTTTTTACTTGTCCAAATGGTTTATCAACATATGTAATGTCTCAAAATGATAAAAAGCTTATTTTCACAAGTTTCAGAGAACGTAACACTTATAGCAAATCCAAAGCTAAATTATTTAGTCAGCGATCTTTGAGCATTTATAATCCTATTTTAAATGAAAAGCAAATTTGCGATTTAATTAATCAAAGTCTCATTAATGAAAATATTGAAAAGAAAGAAGAAGCTTTAAGCGATTTATCACACGAAGTAAAAAAGCTGAATGCTCAAATAAAAGAGCATAGTGATGTACTGCTCAACTTTGATTTACCAGAAAATGTTTTAACACAAGTACAAACAATATATGCTTGTAGCAGTATGATCGTAAGTAGATTTTCTATATACGACTATGAAAGATCCTCGAATCGCTTTAATTACGGTTGTCCCTTTGAGTGTAATGTTTATAAAAAGTTTGACAAAATTTGTAAGGTGCTTCGAAATTATAAAAAGAAAAATGTAAGGTTAAACATATCTGGAAATTCATTTAGGACTTTTGAAGCTTATACATCATTTGAGATTGTCCCACTTCTTTTAATAGATAATGCAATAAAATACACTTTAGAGAATAATGAAATACTAATTAACTT
>OMAD01000152.1_pt1 | contig 33787 bp, 35 predicted proteins | sample 1644581 | NCBI WGS metagenome assembly OMAD01 (sample SAMEA103958120, study PRJEB25191) | human gut metagenome | biome: human-associated habitat [ENVO:00009003]; feature: intestine environment [ENVO:2100002]; material: feces | place: Germany | collected 2013/2015 | reverse complement strand
CCTGCCCACGGAAAAATTCTTGCGTGGGCAGGGAGAAAAAAATACCCGGGCAGAGTAGGGAATTGATAAGAGGTTTTCTCTCATTGCCATTAATCCCCTTTTGGAGCAACGCTTAGTTTGCATAAATTACTCATTGCATATAGTGGAATAGCCATAAACTTTGCATACTACCTCTTGTAGTGGCTTTCACTTCTATCGGTATAACCACACTATCCTTCGCTTCCAGATAATCAATTATCCAAAAGTCAAGGCTAAGCACCGCATTAGTTAGAGTGTCGGTAAAAAACAACCCTTCATCGCCCTTCATCTTTTTTGCCGATGAAGGGTGATGAAGGGTGAATCCAATTTTCAATCTATTGGGCTTAGTGAGATTTTGTATGCATGGCGACAAAATTTATTTTTTATTAAGTTGCTAAATAAACGTAAATATCACAGTGCTTATGCGGAATTGTGATGTTTTATAATTACCTTTGCATTCAAATTTTGGGAAATCTTATGAAGATAGTCAAACTGCTTGAAGCAGAAATGGCAGACTATCTCAGGGAAGATAATATAGACTGATAAAATGGCAACAGACAATAAAGACAACAAGCTCTCATTAGAGAATAGCGATTATGCTGAAATACTGCAACATGCTGTCGCAGTAATTGAGCATGCTCGGACAGAAATAGCCCGACATATCAATGGTTATGTATCTACCGCCTATTGGGAGATTGGTCAAATGCTTCATGAACGCAAGATAGAAAGCGGATATGGTGACAGCGTTGTTAGACGATTGTCAGCAGACCTGAAAGAACGCTATCCCAAGATGGGTGTTTCACCACGTCAACTTTGGAACATGAAGAAATTTTATGAGCGTTATGCGGGACATGATGAAAAAGTGCTACGCGCCGTAGCACTTTTGCCGTGGTCGCACAATCTGCTACTGCTGAGCAAGGGATTTAATGATGAAACCACCCTATATTATGCACAGGAAACCATAACCAAAGGCTGGAATCGCGATTTGTTGCTCAATGCCATTAAGCTCAAAATGTATGAGACACAGGCATTGGCACGAGTAGACAACAATTTCGACCGTACTCTTCCTGCCGAACAAGCGCAGTATGCCAACGAGGTGTTTAGCAGCAGCTACAATCTCGGTTTCTTAGGTGTAACAAGTCCTATTTTGGAGCTTGAACTTGAAAATCGCCTTGTAAAAGCTATCACCCGTTTCCTTATAGAACTCGGTAATGGCTTTACATTCATTGGCAACCAGCATGTGTTGGAATACAATGGAAAAGAGAGTAAGGTTGATATGCTGTTTTTCCATCGTGGACTACGCTGCCTTGTTGCTGTTGACTTAAAGATAGGTGCTTTCAAACCAGAGTATGCTGGTAAGATGAACTATTATCTGTCTCTGCTTGACCGCCTTGAACGTGGTGCAGACGAGAACCGTTCCATAGGAATCATACTTTGTGCGGAGAAAGACCGTGTAGAGGTGGAACTCGCACTTGAAGATATGGGAAAACCTATCGGAGTGGCGGATTATCAACTGATAGTACCGAAAGAGAAATTACAGAAAGTCCTTGCTGATGAGATAAAGGCATTTAGTGAGGAAAAAGGAAAAAAAGAGGTGTTATAATAAAATGGGTATCCAAAGAAAAATACGTATTCTATCGTTGTTCGCAAATATTGGTGTTGCTGAAGCAAGATTAAATGAGATAGATAGGGTAGAAGTTGTTATTGCCAACGAATTGGTTAAATAGAAAAAAGGGGGTGTGTTATGGACTTATGACACACCCCCTTTTTTTGTATAGCCGTGATTCTTTCAATCAATGAGATAGACTTCTGTTATTTGCTCAGCCATTCTTCAATAGCCTTGGCAATTACTTCAAAGCTGGTGGTAGGCTCAAAACGAGCTACAACCTGACCTTTTTTGTTAATCAGGAATTTAGTAAAATTCCATTTGATGTCATTACTCTCTTTGTAGTTAGGATCAGCTTCGCTGAGCATTTTGTCGAGCACAGGATAGAGAGGATGAGATTCATCCCAACCAGCAAACCCTTTGCTTTCCTTCAAGAATTTGTAAAGAGGAGCAGCGTCATCGCCATTTACCTTTATCTTTTTGAAACGAGAAAATTCTGTACCGTATGTAAGTTTACAGAATTGGTGGATGCTTTCGTCTGTTCCTGGAGCTTGCTGACCAAACTGGTTGCAAGGGAAGTCTAAGACTTCAAAACCCTGAGAGTGATAGGTCTCATATAATTTCTCCAGTTCTTCATACTGTGGAGTAAAACCACATTTTGTGGCTGTGTTGACGATGAGTAATACTTCATTAGCATACTCTTTGAGGGAAACATCCTTTCCCTTTCTGTCCTTGACAGAGAATTCGTAAACAGTTCTCATTTTTGTTTGTATCTATATATTTTATTCTTATTTCTTCTTTTAGAGTGCAAAGATACTATTTTTCTTTTAGAAGAGTAAATTATGACTGATAATTTTTCTAAAAAAGTAATAACTTAGAAAATAAAAAGACCCAGGATTTTCACAAACCCTGGGTTTTTTGAACTTCTGTATGGATAACTACTTGTATCTTAAGAAGTTCACAAAAAATCTATCATTTAACTTTTCTAAGAACTGATGCAAAAGTATAATAAATTTCTTTTTTTATGGTGCATTTTTTGTTTTTTAGGGTATATCAAACTGTTTTTATTTGTTTTTCTCCCTATATTCACTTGGAATTATACCCATTTCTTTCTTAAACACCTTAGAAAAATATTTCGGATCACTGAAGCCTACAGCGAATGCAATGCTGGTCAGCGTTTCATCAGTATCCCGTAACATCTCGATGGCTTTCATAATTTTGATGTGACGGACGAAGTCAATAGGAGTCAATCCTACCGCATTTTTGATTTTTCCATAGAGTACACTGCGACTCATGCCCATGGCCTGTGCAATATCGTCTATCTTCATGTCTGGATCAGAAATGTTTTCCAAGACAAACTTCAGCACTTTCTTGATGGTATGATCCTGTATGCTAATGGTAGATTCGCCGATCGTAATATGTTGAGGCTCCTCTGCTTTGTTTTGAACAGTCGTGTTATGACTCGTTTGCGTTTCGTCTCCAAAATGAATATTTCTGAGCAATTCTTGTTGCAGACTCTTACGATAGTTGATCGCCGCTTCAATTCTGCCTTTCAGGTAAGTGGCAGAGAATGGTTTGGTCAGATAACCATCGATTCCTTCTTCAAATCCCTTGAGGTGGTCTTCCAGACTGGCCTTGGCAGAGAGTATGATGATTGGAATATGGGAGATATTGCTGTCTTGTTTGATGTAATGTACCATGGTGATTCCATCCATGATAGGCATTGTAACATCAGTTAAGATGAAGTCTGGTACAAATTTGCGTGCCATTTCAAGACCTCTCTTTCCATTTTCTGCAAGTAATACATTGTAGTCCTTTCTCAGAATTGTATCCAGGAAGGTGCGTAGGTCCGCATTGTCTTCTACCACGAGTATGGTGATATCTTTTTCTCCCTTTTCAAATTCTTCTGCAGAGTCTAAAGCTACATCTTCTATGTAGTTCTTGGCATTTGAGTCTTCTATCTCTCCATTTTCGTGGATTTCATGAGAATCTTTGTCAAGACCTCCATCTTCATAGAAATTGCTATTGTTGTCAAACTTCAGCATTTGGTTGACCATCTGGTACATCTCTCTGGCATTCCTCTGAACCAATGTCAAGAGGTTTCTGCCTTCTTCTGAGAGTCCTTCTTCATTTTCCATCACTTCTGTTATTGGGCCGCCTATCAGAGAGAGAGGGGTTCTCAATTTGTGTGAAGCATTGCTGAAGAAATGGTTCTTCAGTACACTCATCTCATGGCTGAGTTTTTGTATTTGTCGGTTGTTATACATATAGAATATTAAGCCAAGACCTAAGATGAACAATATGATAAGAATGACTTTTCCCAATATGCTCTCCATGAAAGTGGGTTCGATTTCTATCGGGAGTTCTGCGATATATTTACCCCAGACTCCATGTGTATTGGTGGCTTTTACCTTGAGGATGTATTTACCATGAGGAATACGGTTGAAACCAATCATATTTTGACTTCCTAATGGAATCCATACGCCTTCTGGTGTATGACCTTCCAGACGATATACATAGTATGTCTGATACTTTCTGGTATAGTCAAGTGCTGCAAAGGTTATGGTCAGATTTCTCTTGTCAGAAGGAATGACTATATTTGACCTATGCAGGATAGGAATGGTATGATCCTCTCCGTTGAAGTGCAGAGAGGTAAACAGTATTTTCGGTTGATAGGTAGTCTTTTTGAGTACATTTGGATTGAAGGTAATACTTCCCATCGGTGTTCCTAATGTGATTTGATCTGTAGAAGGATCGTGGAATGGGCGGCATTCTGTAAACGTCATGTGGAAATCAAAATCGTTTGGTCCAAAAACATCTGTTTTTCCTGTGCTTGGATTGAATTTATCGACACTGGATTCCCTGATAATCCAGATATTTCCTGCATTATCTTCTATCATACTCTGTACGATACCTTCGTCCGGGTTGATATTCTTGACGTATTCGACTCTTATATTATTTTCTAATAATGATTTACTGCTTGTAATTTGCAGACAACCACCTAATGTAGAGATATAAGTATCTCCGTTAGAACGAACCAATGTATAGTTGACATCGCTTGCCATGAGGGAAGCTGTATCACCTATAATATGATTAGAATGATAGAATTTAATCTTGGAATAATCCTTGAATTCGTCGGAGAATGTAACAAGTCCGTCGGTTGTTGCTACTAATATGATACCTTTGTTGGTACATGTAATTCGGCGTAATCTTTGGCAGAGCCCATTCTTGAACCAGTTGAGTTTATTTCTGTTTGAAATGAAGCGATAGGTGCCGTTTACTCTTTCTGCAATAGCCAATCCTCCACAAGTCGCAATCCAGATTCTGTTTTGTCTATCGCTTACAATATCATAGATTCTATCATTAGGCAGAGAGTATGGGTCTGCCGGATTATGGGTGAAATGCTGCAATTCTCCGTCTTTCAAAAGATAGAGCCCGTCTCCCTTTGTTCCTATCCACATGTATCCCTGACTGTCTTCGTAGAGTGCATAGATGCCACAGGTGGAGAACTGAACTGGTGTTTGTGATAATTGACCACTTGGGGTGATGTAGCCAAGCTTCTGATGCTGGTCATTGCTAATCTTTAAATATCCAGAGGTAAATCCATCCCAATAGTTACGATTATGGTCAAGTGTGACGGCGCGTACTTCGCTATCTGTATTTTCAACTTGGCTCAGCGTATATTCATGATATTTGAAGTTGATTTGTGTAAGGTCATGAATACCCGTTGCCCAAAGAATTTTTTGGTCTGAAATTACGTATTTAGTGATTCTTGGAAAACTTGCATTGCCTTGAGAGTTGCTTTGCAAAACATAAGGTACCAATTCTTTTTTCGCTCTGTCATAGTAGCAGAATGTACCTCCATTAGGTATCATCCATAGCGTATTGTGTTCATCTTCCATGATGAAATATTTTTCGCTGACAGTACGCAAAGCAGGATTTTCCTGGTCTGCAAACAACCATTTCTTCTCCAATGTATTCGGATTGATGAGGGTTACACCCATACCGTCAGTAAATGCCCATAGCTGGTCTTTGCTATCTACGTATATCTTCTTGACTTCTGCTACAGGCTGGTTAGGGTTCTGAACACTTACAACTTCAGATTTGAATGTACGTGGATTATAGACTACTACACCGATATTTGTGGCTATCAGGAGTTGATAGCCTGTATTTTTTAATTCATTGATTTTTGTGACTCCTTCCGGCATCGGAATCATGGAGATATGGTTTCTGGTTTCATCAAAGACGGCAACTCTGCCATCTGCTGTAGCCAGGTAAATGGTGTTGCCTACCTGTCGGAACCATTTAAATGGAATTGGAGTGGTGAATTTGGTACCATAGATGTGAGTACCCTTGTCTGTAAAAATCCATTCACGCCCCTTTTTGTCGGCGGTAATATACCAGATATTTCCACTTGGCAGGCTTTTAGTTCCTCCCATGATGAGTTTTGGATTGTCGTCTGTAAATTCTTTTTTTGAAATTCTGATTGCGTATTTGTGATCAGTTGTAGTTATCCAACTTGCTTTTGGACTTAGGGTGTAAACTTTATCGGCATAGAGATGGATGTTGAACTTCTCGTTGATTTTATCCTCTATGTTTACAAAGTCGCACAAATGGGTATCATATACGTAGAGGCGACGGTCGTATGTAATACACCAAAGGTCATAGTTGGTGCAAGGGAAGATATTGCGAATACGGTTCGTACTGAGGAGATCTTGGTTATCAGGTAAGTCGCGGAAGGTGTGGAAAGTATAGCCGTCATAATATGACAGACCATTATAGGTAGCAAACCACATCATGTTGTCTGCTCCCTGACATAAGTCTGATATGTTGTTGGCAGCAAGTCCATCCAGAATAGAGAACTTTCTGATGTCACAATAGGGTGTTCCACAATATCCGGATATTGATAATAACCCTAATATAATAATGTGTATGATTCTTCTGGTCATATTCTTAAGTTAATATTTTCTTGGACAAAGAAAATGCAAACGAGCGCAATGAAAGCTTGCTTTCAAATTGCCGAGTGCAGCTTTTCTTCTACAAAGGTAAACAAAAAACTTGTAATTTCCAAATTGTTTAGGGATATTCCATTACATCATAGGGATTTCTCCCTGTTTTTTTCCTAAAAACCCTTTGTTGGCATGATTATTTGGTGTATCTTTGCAGCAAATAAACAAAGAAATGTAATTTAAAGACTTATATGGATATGAAAAATTTAAAGACTCTCTTGACAATGGCTATCGTGGCTTTGATGAGCCTCAGTTTCACATCTTGCGATGAGGACGCTGACATTGGCGATACTTTATAGGGCACTTGGAAAGGCTATATGGATATTGGATTGACGTATGGTGATCATTATTATGCTTCTACCACTTCTGAGATAACGTTTGTTCCAAGCAACTCTTATTCCGACCACGGAACGGGGTGTTGGATAGACCGATACAGCGATGCTCCTTGGAATTACGTTGCTAATCATATAGAGTGGGCAGTGAGTAATGGTGTCATCAATATTCACTTCATAGAGGAAAACTCGTATGCTACGATTTATAACTATTCTTTGGATGATGATTATTTCTATGGAACGGTTGAATGTGGAAATAGCAGCGCGGATTTCAGATTGGTGAAGACGGCTTCTCCTAACGGATGGAATTATGACTGGTATGATAGTGATGATTGGTATGATTCCTGGGGATATGGTTGGGCTAAGCCTCATCAGGGAACTTTCGATGATACCCGTGCTTCTTCCTCAGATTCTGATTCGCTGAAATATCTGAGAAGAGTGGTCAATTATAAGAATAAGTAAAGAGACTTGCTGTTTCCTCAGGGAACAGATTAAAAAGAAAGGGACGAGATATGAAATATATAAAATCTTTGTTGATGTTGGCTGCGATAACAGTAGCATCTATGACATTTGTCAGTTGTGACGATGATCCTTGGTATGATGGTTATTGGCACGATCCATACGGCTGGAGCAATAACTATGGCGACTGGCACTGGAATAATGATTATTGGAATCAGGGTGGTAATGGAAACAACCAAGGTGGTGATGAACGTACGGCGATGGCCCAGACTCTCTGTGGAGAATGGGGTGGTGAGATGGATTATTCTTATATCAATGAGGATGGTGAATCGCGTAGCACAGAAGTTTATTATACGACCATGAAGTTCTTCCAATATAATCAGAATTCAAAATCTTATAGTGGAGAGGGTGTGGAGACTGATTATCTCTTGGATTCTCAAGGAAATGTCATTGAAGATAAGAGCCAGACCTTGGATTTCTCCTGGTACATAGAGGATAATGGAGATATTTATATCAAGTACAAGAATAGTGGGGCAACCTTTGTGTTAGACTATGGTTCTTCTCAGGCTGGTTTCCATTTGGGATATGAAGACAAGAAGGGATATGATACTTTCTTTGGTTACATGATAGGAACAGGAAGCGTTAAGGGCGATGTTATCTATTTTGATTTTAAGCGCTTGAACGATACCAATCATGCCAAGGCTCAGACTCGTGGAGCAGGCGTAACTGAGCATAAATCATTTGGTAAGGCTGCTTATCAGAGTCCGATTAAGGGAACGACTTCTCGTTTTAATAGCAGAAGATAGCCCTTGTGTTGGAGGAAAAGTGAAGAGGATGCATCAAACGAATCGTTTTGATGCATCCTCTTATTCTGTATAGTGAATTGTTGTAAAGTATCAGAGAACTTAGTTTGTTATTTTCCAAACAGTTTGCAAATAGGATGGTGTGATATTCACGTTCTCGATCTGTCTTTCCTCATCATCAGGAAGATTGCAGAAGAAGTCGATACCAGTAAGTTCCTCAAGTTTGGCAATATTGACAATATGTGCGCTCAGTTTCTCTGTGGAAGGATAAACTTTGTGTTCAAACCAGAATCCGATGGCTTTATGACCGGATTTATTTTTGATCATGACTGCTGCAAAGAAGTATTTTGGGACTATAAATTTATGTTTTGTGTAGCCCAAGATCTGCTCAGACTTGTCAATGGTTCCACCTTTGCAGACATACATGGTATCATTGGCATGCGCAGCTTGCTTGCTCATATTGTATGTCAGAAAGCTTCTGATTTTAGCTTCCATGTCAGCCCAAATACCACCATTGAACTCTCCTCTCTGAGGCTGCATATTGGTCATATAGAAAGTCTGTCCATTTACATCCTTGCTGCAGATTCTGTCTTCAGAAGCAACGATATGTCCTCTCTGGAAGTAGGTGATTCCTTCGCTTGGCATGCTGGAAGAGCTAAATTCATTTACACCTGGTTGCACTTTAGCAGATAATTTGGGGTCTAATTGGAAAGGATCTTTGTTCCAAGTCTTGCCATCCCAAGATGTACCAGTTCTCCAGTTCTGTCTATTCCAGCCTTTCAGGTTGTTACTCTTATAGACAGCATAGCAACTCCATCGCTGTGATTTCTTACTGGTATCAAATTCTGTGCAGAAGTTGACACCGTATTGGTCAGTTTCGTGAACGATGATTGTACTTGTTCCGCCTTTCACCTTTGGAAATTCCAAACGTGTGATTTCGTCAGGCATTCCTGGGGTTACAGCATTGGCGTTGGTATTCGTATTGACGATTCCACCGCCACCGCCAGTTTCGCCATTGTCACCACCACCAGGACCGTCATTATCGCTTCCACAGCTACCTACTGTGAGTGCAGCGAGAAGCAGCAAAAGGTAAATCTTGATTCGTTTCATAAAAGTCGTGTTAGAATATAATTTGTAATATAAAAATAGTCTTTCTCGTAGAAATGTATAAAACCGAAAAAAGTGCGTACCAGCGTATATGCAACTACGCTCGAACGCACTTTTGTATCTTGCGATAATATATCCTTTAAATGAAAAGGTATATTACTTCTTCAACTTACCGTAACGGTTCATGAAGCGGTCAACGCGACCTGCAGTATCAACAAGCTTGCTCTTACCTGTATAGAATGGGTGAGAAGTGCTAGAGATTTCAATCTTTACTACTGGATAAGTCTCGCCTTCGAACTCAACAGTGTCGTTAGTCTTGCATGTTGACTGAGAGAGGAACATGTCGCCATTAGACATATCTTTGAATACTACAGGACGATAGTTCTCTGGATGAATACCTTTTTTCATTTTTCTTTTTTATTTTTATTGGGTTATTAAAAATAGACGTTATGGGGATGTTCTTCGCATCATCTCATGTCCTTTCGGTGCATGCCCATTATAGCCTTTACACTTAACAGGGTGCAAAGTTACGACTTTTTCTTCTTTCTGCCAAATATTTCCTGATGTTTTTCTTTCTTTTACTCTTTTTTTTATTATCACAGATATATTGCCCAAATTGCGGTTCTCTGTTTGGGCACTCGTTGCCCGCCGCGTGATCCCTCGTTGCTCGTCTCTTGTTCACCAGTTCCCCATCACGTGTTCATCGGGGGACCGCTTGAAGGGCATAGCAGGAACTTCTGGAGGAACCTTCTATTTCCTAGTTAGTATTTACATACATTGTAAACAAAATCCCCATTGCCTGATGCGAGGCAATGGGGAAATATGGATTAATTTTTATAGAATTTACTTAGCGTAGAAAATTTCTATAGTTTGAACACGAAGTTGGACGCCACCACCAGTTGTTCCTGTGAAAATGTTGGTGTAAGTTGCAGTTTTACCTGAGAAGGTAATTGTTGCTGTTTCATTTCCAACGTATTTTGTGCCGCTATAAGAATCGCATTGCATCACGATTTTTGCAATATCCTTTATACCTTCAAATTTAAGAATGCTATTTGCGTATACGCGAACACCCTTTGTTGCAGTGTAAAATTTTGGTGTGTTCTTATTTCCGTTAGCATCAAAAGTGACAGTTGTACCATCAGGTAAAGTGACGGTTTTTATTTCTTGAGCGTTTTCAAATCCTTGATCAGCAAAATTCAATGTTACACTCTCACCAGCAGTAGCTTTGCTGTTTGTCAATGTTACTGTTGTTCCATCGATTGAAACTCCTTCGCCTGCAGAAGGTGTGTCTGGAGTATCTGGCTTTGGAGTAACCTCACCGCCAGTGCCTTCGCCTTCTATCTTGATGATAGTGCTGTTCTTGTCAACCTCCATGATATCGGTACCATTCTTATTGAATGCCTTGATAATACCCTTGATAGTTACCTTTTGACCAGCCTTCAAATCATCCTTAGATGTGAAGTCTGCACCATTCAAGCCCTTACCAGAATAAACCTGTATGTCCTTGCTCTTACCATCGTCAGAGATGTAGTAAGAAAGGCTCTTGTATGTCTCGTTGTAAAAATCAACTTCAGAAATGATACCTGTCAAGTAAACCTCGTAGGTAGGAGCGCCTGCCTTGATGGCTGCGATAGCTTCTGCTACGGTGTATGGATCACTTGCAGAACCCTTACCTGTTGAAGGAGTATCTGGAGTAGTGGTTGAACCGCCAGGTTTTGTGCCAAATTCCTTGGCTCCAATCTTAGCATAGGCAACACTCTTCAAACCAGTTGCACCAAAGTAGTTCTCAATATTACCGCAGAGAATCACTTCTTGCTTCAAGTTGCCAGGATTGTCCTTGAGGTTGAGTGCTGTACGAATAGCACCTGCTGGCAACTGGATTGGCATACAGTTTGTTACGTTGGTCTCATCTGCACTTGCAGCGACCAAGATGTTTGTTGGAGCACTTGCTGCACTTGCAGCATCGCCGAAGATAGCTTCATTCAGGGCCTTGTCAGGTACATAACCTACGATGAAAGCCTTTACGAAAACATTAGTACCCGTAGCTGCAATCTTAGCATCAGCTACTGTATATGGGTTGGCTTCAGTTCCATCTGTTGAAAGTTCTGGAGTCTCTGGCTTAGTAGGCATGTCGTAAGGAGCAGGAACGTCCTCGCAACTGCTGAAAGTAAAGGCTGCCATAGCCAACACAAACAATGAATATATAATCTTTTTCATATTGTTATTCTATTTAAAAATTTCTAATGGATGAATTACTTGATAGAGATGAGGTAGTTTCCGCTGTCAATCTCTGGAGTAGTGCCATTGTACATTGTCAATGTTCCATAGATGACAACCTTCTTTCCTACGGCAAGGGTGCCCTTTGTCTCTTCTGTCCATTTCTGGTTGTCGAGATTGAAGCCGCGGAATACCTTGATCATCTTGCCGGCAACAGCCTTTCCATCTTCAGAGATAGAATATGTAGCATTACCGTACGAGCCTGTATCAACGCTACTTACCTCGCAGATGATTCCGGTAGTATAAACCTTATCCGTTGTATATTTACCAGCATTGATGAGTTTGAGCGCGTTGGTCACGGTGTAAGGTTCTTCCTTAGTTCCACCAGGAACATTCAGCGCTGTCTCAACATCATTGCTTGTACGGATCAGAATCTGCCAAACATTGTTGAAACGGGTGAAAATACCTGTAATGTTGACAGGGTCCTTTGGCAAAGCGACATTGGCAAACTTGGCATAAATTGAAGTGCGAACCAAGAGGTTGGAAGCACTGATAGGTGTTTTGGTTTCTGCATCAGTCAAGTTGCGGTTCACGCAGTTGGTCTTGTCCTTTTCTGTCTTTGGGGCATAAACGGTCTTACCGTCAGCCTGAGAGAACTGTACATTCTCAATGCGCATCAACTTGCCAGAGCAAGACTTCAGATAGTCAGCATCCTTGATTTTGGTCTTGTCGAACACCTCAACCAAACTTTCAGCCTTGGCTGCGTCTGGAGAACCCAAAATCTTGAAATTCTTGTTCCACTGGTAGCGGTCAACCTTACCGATAGACTGAGCACCTGTAGTGGTGTTGGTATAGACACCGCCCAACTCAGCCTGAGAACCGTAACCACCAATGTAGAGGCCCTTCAGATTGATGAGGAGTTGCTGGCCAACAGGGAACTCACCATGGAGCGCAGCTCTGTTGATGCAAACCAGGATACCACCCGTCTCGTCCTGCAGACAAACCTCGTTGTAAAGGTTGCCACCGAGATCATTACCGGTAATATAACCTTTGATCTGGATGTCCTTGTCTATCTGTTCATATCTCTTATTAGCAATGAGGCTGTTGTAGTCTTCCTTCAGCTGTGCAATTGTGATGACATTCTTCTCCTTGATATTATTGTCACCGACAGGAGCCGCAGGCACCTTAATCGTATTATCTGGATCGGCATAACCATCGCCCATGCAAGATGCAAAAAACATACTGGCAAAAGCCATTGCTATGAATAATATTTTTTTCATATCTTTCCTTTTTATTAGAATCTATAAGAAACCTGGAACATACCATTTGTTCCGAATGCGTAATACTTCTTAGGGTTCTTGGAGAACTTGTAAACGCGCTCCTTGCTGCTATCACCATTACCTGAGAAATCGCTTCGGCTCTGCTCATAACCGCCAGATACGATCTTCTGGTTGTTCAGAATGTTGGTAATCATCAAGTTGAAGTTCAAGCTGCCGTGCTTCAAGCGTACGCTCTTGCCGATGCTGCCGTCAACCATCCAGCCACCATGACCCTTAGCCTGGTCTGTATAACCTGGCATCAGGTTGCCGAAGTTGTCGAATGCGTTGAGACGAGACAACTCAGACAGGGTGCGGTAGATAGGTGCGTATGACAGGTAGATGCGGTCGTAGTAGTTGGCGTTGAGGTCGATGAACCAGCCGCCTGCATGATAGCTCAAGCCAAGGCTTCCTACGTTGAGAGGAGTTCCGCTCTCGCGCATACCTTTAATATATGTCATTTCTGTATTCAAGTCGCCTGTGACAGACTCAGAACGTGTAGTCTCAATATTCTTGAGGATTCTGTTGTCGCTCAAAGTACCGATAGCCTTGAAGTTGAGGAAAGATGTGAGTTTGAAGTCGAGACCCAATTCTACACCATAGTATTCCTTCTGCAAGCCAGGAAGACTGAAATATACGAACGAGTCGTCCATATCACTATAGAAGTTCTGCCACTCAGTAACGTGGTCCAGACGGCTATAGTATGCATTCAGGTTGGCGTGCATCCATGAGTTCTGGTATTGGTAAGCGAACTCGCTGCTGAAGATATGCTCATCGTGCAAATCTCTCACGAAGTCATTCTGGATCTCAGGAGATACGAATGCTGTGTTAGCCTTAGGTGGCTGCCACTCGTAGCCAACACCTAATTTGAACGCATGACCGCGACCGGCATCGAAGCTGATGCTACCCTTGGCACCACCTTCGCCCATTCTGGCGATTCCGCTGTTGCCATAAGAGTTTTCTGCAGCCATACCATTGCGCATATAGCCATGACGGCGCATATTGGTCTGACCCAACTTAGCGCTGAACATAGTCTGGAATCTGCCCAACTCTGCGGTGTAAGATGTCCAGAGCAAGCCCTTCATTACTTCAATCTTGTAATCATAACCGAACTTGTCGCCTTCGTTGACTGGGGCGTTAGGACGGTTTAAGTCATACTGAACTCTTGGATCAGTAGCTGGATACTTTCCGAGAGCGTAATTATTGATGTTGTGGAAGAGAGATCCGCCAAGCATATCCTCCAAAGTCTGGTAGTGACGGTTGCTGTTGCTGGCAAAGATGAAGCCGCTCACCAGTTTGGAGTTCTTGGTTACCTTTGCAGTAAGCGTAGATGACAAGGTGAGGTTCAAGTTGTCATTATGCTTAGCCTGGATGTAGTACATTGTTTCATTGCCAGCCTTTGCTGCATTTTCGTTAGCATAGTAGAGGCGGTCCCAGTCAATCTGGCGGTTAGCCTTGCTTGCTGTCCAGAAATCGTATGAGTTCTTCCAGCTCTGCCATGTATTAGGGTTGTTGTTGACAGAAGAAGGATTCCAGATGTCATAGTAGCTGCTTGGCATGTTCTTCCAGTAATCTGGCTGTGGGTTCTCTGCATTGTTGTAGTTGAGCTTGGTGCTCTTGTACATAGAGTACTTGGCAAATGCAGAAGTTGTGAGTTTCAATTTATCATTGATGTCCCAGTCCCATGTTGCGATAGCAGAAGGGGAGAAGTCGTTGACAACGCGTGAATTGCGCTTGTGGCCGTTCTGATAACCCCAGTAAGGGTTGTAGTAACGGTCGTTGGCGAGCCAGTAAGCCTCGTCGGTAGAAGCACCCTGGGTAGAGCGCTCGGTAGGGTTGCCCCAGGTAGAGATACTCAGGGAGTGACCATTGTTCCACTTCTTCTGAACACCGATGTAGTAAGATAAAGCATTGTAGAATGTACCCTCCACATAACCACGGTTGGCCCATCGGTAGGTGAGGCCGGCACTGAATGCCCAGCCACGGTCGTTGAAACCGCTGCTGTAAGTGTAGAGACCACGAAGTGTGTAATTTCTGTTGGCAGCAGCAACTGAGGCATACTGACCCACTTGCATGCTTCCGGCACGGAAGTCGTAGTTGTTGCTACCAGCCATGCCTGTCATAGAATAGTTGTTTCCTTCGAAAGGCAAAGCAAAATCTACATTTCTGGAGAAACGGTTCAAGCCACCGATGTTGGAGAAACGGAACTGACCGCTTTCCATGTCGTTGACAGGTGCTCCATTGATGTAAACCTCGTTATACTTTTGATTGAAGCTACGATAACGGTAACGCATAGGAGAGAAGAGGAATCCTGCCTCCGATGCATAAACGTTAGAGGTAGAGTTGAGAATGGTTACATTCTGAGACATGTCATCATCCTCACCCAACTGTGCTTCGGTGAATGTGAATGCGTTCTCGTCCAGGTTGGATGCAGCCTTTTGCTCAACATTCTGTGCAAAAGCCAGCGGACCATAACAGAGCGCAAGCATTGCTAATTTTACCTTTTGTTGCATAGTTTATAGTTTAATTACTAATAATGTCTGCAAAGTAACAAAATATTTTTTAAAATTAAAAGTTTTTTCGTTTAAATTTTGATTAAGTATGCGGTTTTTTCAAATAAAATGCCGATATTTGCATTCTAATAGCGAGTTTTCGCACATTTACTAACTTAAGATTTTTGATAATCTAAATAAAAAATAAATTTATGAAGAAAAATGTATTGATGTTTGCGGCCTTCCTGATAGTCAGTCTGGCTGCTTTTGCTCAAGGGCAGAAACGATTCAATCTCTATGCAGTAGGTTTTTATAATCAGGAGAATCTCTTCGATACTTGCCATGATGAGGGCAAGAATGATTATGAATATCTTCCTGCCAAGGGATGGAACGGAATGAAATATACCAATAAGTTGCGCAACATGGCCAAGGCGCTTGCCGACATGGGTACGGATAAGTTGCCTAAGGTGGGGTGTGCTTTCATCGGATTGTCAGAGGTGGAAAATCATAAAGTGCTGGACGACTTGATAGAGCAGGCTCCTCTGAAGGCCCGTAATATGAAATATTGTCATATAGAGGGTCCAGACCGTCGTGGCATTGATTGTGCTTTCCTCTACAATCCTTCTCTTTTCTCTGTGAAGAATGTAAAGTTAGTGCCTTATGTTCAGGAGAAGGCGAAGGATAGTGCTTATTATACTCGTGGTTTCCTCACTGTTCGTGGTGAAATGGCTGGTGAGGATGTGGCTGTCATCGTTTGTCACTGGCCAAGCCGTTTCTCTGGTCCGTTCTATCGTGAATCGGGTGCCCGCCAAACCAAGGCTGTCAAGGATAGTCTGCTTCGCATCAACAAGGATATGAAGGTGTTTGTAATGGGCGATATGAATGATGATCCTACCAATAAGAGTATGCATGAGGTGTTGAGCGCCAAACCGGAGATCAGCCAGGTTGGACCAAACGATATGTACAATCCATGGTATAATATTCTGGCTAAGCAGGGTAAGGGCACCTTATTCTATAATGGCAACTGGAATCTCTTCGATCAGATTGTAATTACGCCAAACCTGCTCAACAAGGATGCTAAGAATAAGGATTTCTCTACATTGAAGTATTTTGCTCATCAGGTTTTCCGCCGCGATTATCTTATCCAGCAGGAAGGTCAGTACAAGGGTGCTCCGCTGCGCACTCAGGCTGGTGGCAGATGGCTCAATGGTTTCAGCGACCACTTGCCTGTAGTCATGTACCTGGTTAAGGAAGTGAAGTGATTTTTAAAGGTAAAAAGGTAAAAAAGTAAAAAGGTAAAAAAATAAAGAAATAAAGGAAATGATAGAGAATCATCCTTTCGAACCTTGGTTGCCCAAGAATGCGCATCTCCTGATGCTCGGTACTTTCCCGCCTTCACCCAAGCGCTGGTGCATTCCCTGGTATTATCCTAATTTCCAGAATGATATGTGGCGCATCTTTGGAATTATCTTTTTTGGAGATAAGCTTCATTTCGTGGATGTAGAACATAAGCTATACAGGCTGGAGGCTATCAAGGAATTTCTTGGAGAAAAGGGAGTTGCTCTCTTTGATACGGCGCAGAAAGTGATTCGTACCAAGAATACGGCTTCTGACAAGGATTTGAAAATCGTGGAACAGTCTGATCTGGATGGAATGCTGCGAGCTTTGCCGGAATGTAAAGCGGTGCTGACGGCAGGACAGTTGGCTACCAAGGTGTTTTCTGAACATTATGGTATTACTGAGACTCCTGCCATGGGAGGATACGTGGAGTTTTCTTTCGAGAATCGCACGTTGAGGCTCTATAGAATGCCAAGCAGCAGCCGGGCTTATCCTTTGGCAGTTGAGAAAAAAGCAGATTTCTACAAGAGAATGTTTGATGATATTCTTTGATTTCTGATGAGATCTCTGGGTTTATTCTATATATATAATAATGTACGCGTACAATAAATTAATATTAACGAATCTATGGAAAAAGATAAAATAACGATTATCGGTATTGCAGGAGGAACCGGTTCGGGCAAGACAACTGTGGTCAAGAAAATCGTGGATGCTTTGCCTCCTCATTATGTGGCTGTGGTTCCTCTGGATTCCTATTATAATGATACGACGGGAATGACGGATGAGGAGCGACATGCTATCAACTTCGATCATCCTGATGCTTTCGACTGGAAATTACTCCATAAGCAGTTGGCTGATTTGCGCAATGGAATTGCTATCGAACAGCCTACTTACAGTTATCTGAAATGTAATCGTGAGAAGGAAACGATCCATGTGGAACCGAAGCCGGTTATCATCATCGAGGGAATCATGACTTTGCTCAACAAGAAGCTGCGAGACCTGATGGACCTGAAGGTTTTCGTGGATGCTGACCCTGACGAGCGACTCATCCGCAATATCCAGCGCGATACAATAGACAGAGGTCGTACGGTTTCGATGGTTGTGGACAGATATCTGAAGGTGCTGAAACCTATGCACGAGCAGTTTATCGAACCCACCAAGCGTTATGCAGACATCATCATTCCGCAGGGTGGTGAAAACGAGAAGGGTATCGGAATCCTTTGCAGTTATGTGACAGGATTGGTGGAGAAACTCGACAAATAATCGTTCTCAGGCAAATTGTCTTGTCAATAAAAAATCCTCGTTACGAATCGTTGTGTTCGTAGCGAGGATTTTCTTGTGAATTAATAGGATAGAATTTGATATGATCTTCCTGCATTTTCCTGAGATGCTTGGAGATAGCGCTTCTGTTTCTTCTGTTAGTTTGCATCAAGATTTCGGTATAATCTGGCAAACTCTTCTAATCTCACTACTAATACTCTAGGGAAATCGATGTATTCTAATTCTTTGAAATGTTTATCATCAGATACAATGAAATCGGCATTGGCAAAGACTGCACAATCCACAAACTTATTGTCATCGGGATCCTGTGTAATAAGATTCCAGTGATAATGAGCATCAATTCTTTGGGTATTCGGAGCTTGAGTTATAATCTCCAATACCATAGTTGCAATTAAACGATTTGTTTTAAGACAAAGTATTTCTTCGTATTCTTCTAGTATTTCTGTTGTATAGCAAAGGCAATAGTCTCCATTCAAGAACCCTTCCCATAAGAAATAATTCTTGCTTTTTCTTGCAATTATCTGCAAGAGACAATTGGTATCTAAGACTATATTTCTCTGCATAGTCAGTCTATTTGTAAGCCGTGCGCAAATGTTCAGACTGCATTTCCTGCAACTTTTCATTGCTCATTTCGCCAGATTCCCAAAGCTTATCCATTTCTCGCTGCAAGCGATCATTCATGAATTTTATTAATGTTCGTTTCAAGTCTTCCAGATCTTGTTCCGACTGCAAACAAGAGATAACATTGAGCACAGCCTGTTGGGCCTGATTGAATTGTAATACTTGTGTTGCCATAACTGTAATTTTTAAACATTTCACTCTGCAAAGATACAGATAATTATTGATACCCCAAAGATTTAGAGAAAAATATTTTGATTTCGCAAGAAAAAACAGGGGATAATATTAAAAAGGTGGCGATTCTTTTTGTAATCTCTTAATGGGGGTGTATCTCGAATGATACCCCAAATAGAAAACGCTGTATGCTGAAAGGTATGTAAGGTGGTGTGAGAGGTCGGAAAACGAAAAGTAGGAGAAAAACTGCTTCGTTTTCCTCCTACTCGAGTTTTTATTCGCAATCGTTTTCTGTTTGCGAGGATTTCTTAGTTGCGATGAATGACGGTGCCGTTTGCCTGATGGGTGGCCAGCACAAGTACTTCAGCTATCTGGACGTGTTCTGGAGCACTGGCTGCATAGAAAGCCACATCTGCCACATCATCACCATTGAGTGGTACGATTCCGTCGTAAACTCTGTCGGCACGGGCATTGTCGCCATGGAAGCGGATGTTGGAGAAATTGGTTTCCACCAATCCTGGTTTTACATTGGTGACGCGCACTTTGGTGTGAGCCACGTCGATACGGAGTCCGTCTGTAATTGCCTTGACGGCAGCCTTGGTGGCACAATAAACATTGCCTCCTGCGTAAGCAGCATCACCGGCAACACTTCCGATATTGATAATGTGTCCATGATTTCTGCTGACCATTCCTGGCACGATGAGGCGGGTCATGGTGAGAAGTCCCTTGATATTGGTATCTATCATCTGATCCCAATCCTCAAAGTCTCCCTCGTATTCTGGTTCCAGTCCACGAGCCAGACCAGCATTATTGATGAGTACGTCGATATTCTTCATGTGTGAAGGAATATAATTAACGGCTTTCTGGGCAGCTTCACGGTTGCGAACGTCAAAAGCCAATGCAAGGACCATAATGCCGTAAGCATTTTCGAGTTCTTTCTTGATGATTTCCAACTTGCCTGTGTTTCTTCCTGTAAGAATCAGGTCGTATCCGCCTTGGGCAAATCGGCGTGCACATGCTTCACCGATACCGCTGGTAGCTCCTGTAATCAAAGCGATTTTGTTTGCCATAAGAGAGGGTTTTATAAATGTTAAATATGAAATGTTAAGTGTGAATATAGAATCTTCTTCATATAGGATATTGGGTATTCTATAGTTTGGATTCTTCTATATATATAATAAGGTGGGGAATAGAAGCAGATTATAAGATCAGAACTCTTACCTCTGCGTTTCCCATCTTTTCTATCTCGTTCATAGGGCGCTTGAAATAAACGCTCTGAATAGCCTTGTTGATAATGCCGTGTCCTACGGCAAGAATAGTTTTGTCGGGATAGGTCACCTTGAGCCAGGTGAGGAAATTCTGTGCGCGTGATTTCATCTTTTCGATAGATTCGATGTTGTCTGGCCAGTCTTTCGGATTTTTGGGAAGACTTGGGATGAACTTACCTGTGAAATCGCCCCAGTCGCGCTCCCGTATCAGTGGGGTTGTAATCATGGCTTGTTTCATGGATTTCTCGTCCTGAAAATGAGGTAGGGCGATGATCTCACAAGTCTGGATGCTGCGGTAGAGATCACTGGATATGAATACATCGATGTGGTCATTGGCCATCTTGCGAGCTACTTCCTCAGCTTGGGCAATGCCGGTGGCGTTTAACTTGCCTGGTGTTTGTCCTTGCATAATCTGGGCTGCATTATCTACAGTCTCACCATGTCTAACTAAATACAATTTTGTCATAATATCCTTAATTTGCCAACAAAATTACAAAAAAAGTTGGATTTATCAAAGATAGTTTGTATTTTTGTAGAAGTTTTTTTAATAGTTTGTCGAATATTAATCTAAAAAGAAATATGAAAGTAATACATAGTTCATTTTTCCGTGCAATCTGTGCGATTATCGTAGGTGCACTTCTCATTCAGTATCGTGAGCAGACGGTTACTTGGATTACCATAGCCATCGGTGTGTTGTTTTTCCTTTCGGGAGTCATTTCCATCGTTACCTATTTCAGTGCCAAGAGGAATTCGGGTAAAGTAGGTGTTGTTTATGATGCTAATGGAAAGCAGCTCACGGGGTTGACTCCTCATTTTCCTATTGTGGGAATAGGCAGTCTCAGTCTGGGTTTGATTTTGGCTCTGATGCCTAATACGTTCATCAACAGTCTGATGTTCATTCTTTCTGTCATTCTGATTATGGGCGCATTGACGCAGTTTATGAATCTTGCTACGGCTCGCAAGTTGGGACGTGTGGGAATTGTTTATTGGATTTTTCCTTCCATCATTCTCCTGATTGGTTTGCTTGCTGTCATCAAACCTTCAGCCATAGCCTCGGCACCGCTCTTCATCATCGGCTGGACCATGCTTATCTATGGTGTTGTGGAATGTATCAATGCATTCAAGATAGCTAATAATAAGCGGAAGTGGACGAAGGCAGAAGAAATCAGTTCATCAACTCCTTCTTCTTCGAATGATGTTTCCTATATAGAGGAAATCAAGGATGATCATCAGGAAAAGTAAAAACACAATCATATTCAAAAGAGAATCCCTCTCAACTTACAGGACGATGTCCGGTTTGTTGAGAGGGATTTTTATTTAAACTGTTCTCGTTGATTTATCATTTAAAAACAGTTCTGTTGATCTATGATTCTCATTCAGTTCTGAGTTTAGAGAGCAAACTTGTAACCTACAGTAATCTGGAGAACATTGTTGTAACCATCGCTATGGTCGTAGAGTTTTGTAACACCGATGTTGTAACGTGCATCGAATACAAAGTTCTGATACTCATAAGAGAGACCAACAGGGATAGAAAGGTCGAATGTCTTCACGCCATCACCTGCACCATCTTTGTCAACCATGAAACCTGGCTGAACACCTGCTTTGAGAGCAAGACCCTGTACTGGGTAGTAATTCAAAGTGATAGGGATGTTGAGATAGCTTGGAGTCCACTTGCTGCCACCAAAATTATAATTAAAATTTTGGTCGTCAATATTAATAGAACCTTCTACCTTCTTAGTTTTAAAACCTTGCATTGAGTAGAGAAGACCACCAGCAAGGCCGAATTTATCTGTAACCTGATACTGTAATTCTGCACCACCAACGAAACCTGCTTTCCAATCGTTGTCACCAATTGTAGAAACGTTCAAACCAACTTTAGGCTGAATGGTTGTTGTACCAGCTGCATTTTGTGCGAAAGCACCTACTGAAGACAGCACGAGAGCTGCCATTACAATAATCTTTTTCATAATCTCTAATCTAAATTTAGTTAATACTATTTGTTAAATTTACTTTTTACTTTATATATTAGAATTCTACTATATTTGCTAATAGAGGCAGACGGGGGAGCGTTTTGCTGATCCATCTTTTCTGTTGATATGGAAAGCATATTTGCAGGCCGTTTGTTTCTGTTAGCGAGGGCAAAGATATAGTAAAAAACAATAGGATGCAAACTTTTTGGTGAGTTTTTTACGTTTTAGGGTAAAATATTTCCTTTTTCTTCCCATTTGGAATACTATGACGTATATATTTGGAATATAGATACGAAAAATCTCCCACAACTTACAGAAAGTCAAAGTTGTGGGAGATTTAAATATGAGGAAGAATATCCTACAGTTTGAATTTATAACCGAAAGTCAGAGAGAAAACCTCGTGCTTGGACTTGTCGCTATAGTCTCTGTTGTCGTCGCTATTCCTCTTCCTCCCAGTCTTCGTCTTCAAATCCGAACATGGCTGGATCCACGAAAGCATCCAGCGCACGTCGTTCCTTCTTAGTAGGACGACCTGTACCTCTGGCTCTGTCCACGAAACCGCTGATGCGGCTCATTTCCAGCAGTTCATACTGCTTAGGGTCGGTTACATTCTTATAGACAGCAAAGAGCATTTTAGCACCAACTCGTTGCTCAATGCAGTCGAGCACTTCAAAAGAGTAGGTGATAGGCGCCTTTTTCACGCTGACCACATCTCCTCTCTTGATCATGTAGGATGGTTTTCTGTTTACGCCGCCCACGGTGACGCGCCCATTCTTGCAGGCATCAGCCGCAATGCTGCGTGTCTTGTAGATTCTGGCAGCCCAGAGCCATTTGTCTATTCTTGCTGTTTCTTTCATTTCTTATTTTTTTCCTAGCTTGTTGTATTGATTCATTGTAATGTCAATACCTTGTAGGACGAAGCTTTTGATGATGTCCACACCGAGGTCGATGGCAGGTTGCAGTTCCTTCATGTCTTCCTCTGTGTATTTTCCGAGCACCCAGTCCACCTGTCCTCCGCGTGGATATTCGTTTCCGATGCCCATGCGCAGTCGGGCGTAGTTCTGTCCGATAAGCTGCTGGATGTGTCCCAGTCCGTTGTGTCCGCCGTTGCTTCCGTTGGCTTTCAGTCTGAAAGCGCCGAGCGGCAGAGCCAGTTCATCGCTGATGACGAGTAGCCTCTTCTGATCTATCTTCTCCTGATTGAGCCAGTATCTTACGGCGTTGCCGCTGAGGTTCATGAAGGTGGTAGGTTTCAGAAGGAACACCTTACGTCCCTTGATGGAAGTTTCGGCCACGAATCCGTAACGCTTATCCTCAAAATGAATATTGGACGCTTTAGCAAAAGCGTCCAATACCATAAATCCCGTGTTGTGTCTTGTTCCTGCGTATTCATCGCCCGGATTTCCAAGACCACAAATCAAATATTTATCCAATTTGAAAAATCTAAAAAATTTAAATCTACGGGTTGTCTAATCAAGATTACTCAGCAGCAGCGTCATCAGCCTGCTGTGCAGCGAGCTGAGCGTTACGTGTCATCTTGATAGAGCAAACTACAACAGCCTTGCTTGTAGCCAACTCAAGACCCTCGAATGAAAGGTCACCTACCTTGATGCTCTTACCGATCTTCAAAGCAGTAACGTCAACATCGAGGTGCTCAGGAATTGCCTGGTAAGGAGCAGTTACGTTGATCTTACGGATAGAAAGGTTCATACGACCACCATCACGAACACCCTGTGCGAGACCTACCAACTTCACTGGAATACCGATAGTGATAGGCTTCTGGTCGTTCACCTCGTAGAAGTCAACGTGCAAAGGAGCGTCTGTAGTTGGGTGGAACTGGATCTCCTTCATGATAGCTGTGTGGCTCTCACCGTCGATGATGAGGTTGATAACATATACGTGAGGAGTGTAGATAACCTTACGCAACTCAGCGAAAGGAACAGCGAATGACAATGCCTCTGGAGCACCGTTCTCACCCTTCTTCTCACCATACAAGTTACAAGGAATAAAACCTTCCTTACGCAATGACTTAGAAGCTTTCTTGCCAAGGTCTGTACGCTTCTGACCTGTTACATTAATCTCTTTCATTTGTGTTACTCTAAATTAAGTATTAATAATTTGTGCCTTAACTCGCCATCACACGGATAAGCTTTGCAAAAGCGGGTGCAAAATTACAACAAATATTTGAAATAAGCAAATTTATGAAGAAAAAAATGCTAAAAAGTAATTCTTTGAGGACTCAGAAGGGGGTAAACGGGCTTTCTATCCTTAAAAAAGTAGAAAATATCCACTGGTTTCTTGCATGTTCCATATAAAATATGTATTTTTGCCGTGTCAAATAACGACAGTAATATAAACCTTTAAATTATTAGAGAATGATTAATAGGGATTTAATTAGAAGAAAGATTGTACAGTTAACCTATGCGTACTATCAAAACGGCAATCACAACATGGATAATGCTGAGAAGGAATTGTTGTTTAGTCTTTCTAAAGCGTACGACTTGTATAACTACATGTTGCAACTCATTGTGGCTGTCACTAAAGAGGCTCGCAAACGTTACGACGTGGAGTTGGCTCGTGCTCAGCGTGAAGGGGCAGAGGCTCCATCGCAGAAATTTGCGTTCAATCGTTTTGCAGTTCAGTTGGAAGAAAACAAAATGTTGGGTGATTGGATTGATGCGAAACATTCTTCATGGGATGATGACATTGAATTCGTGCGCAAGCTCTACACTAACATTACAGCCAGCGAGGCTTTTCAGGAGTACATGGCTTCAGAGGAAGACAACTATGAGGCAGACCGTGAGGCTTGGCGTAAGTTCTACAAGAATTTTGTGATGAACAATGATGAGCTGGATGCTCTCCTGGAGGAAAAGAGCCTCTATTGGAATGATGACAAAGAAGTGGTTGACACATTCGTGCTCAAAACCATCAAGCGTTTCGAGCAGGAGAATAAGGCCGACCAGGAACTTCTTCCTGAATATAAAGATTTAGAGGACCGTGACTTTGCCCGCAAGCTGTTCCGCTCTACTATCCTCAATTGCGACCAGTATCAGCGCTATATGAGTGATGCTTCCCGCAACTGGGATTTCTCCCGTCTGGCTTACATGGATGTGGTTATTATGCAGATTGCCATTGCAGAGATGGTCAATTTCCCAAATATTCCTGCTTCCGTCACCATCAATGAATATGTTGACTTGGCCAAGGTATATAGTACTCCTCGAAGCGGCGGATATGTGAACGGAATGCTCGACAATATCGGCAGATTCCTCATCGACCGTGGTATCATTGCCAAGGAGTTGCCTCCTCGCAAGGAACATCACAGAAGATAAAGTTCCGTAATGAAAACAGACTGAGGTCGATAGACTGAAGTTGAAAACAGAATATTAATAACATTTTAAATAATAGCAACTATGAATTTATTATTGCAAGCACAAGGTGGTGGTAATATAGGCTTCCTCGTCATGATGGTAGCAATCTTTGTTATCATGTGGTTTTTTATGATTCGTCCTCAGCAGAAGAAGCAGAAGGAAATCCGCAAATTCCAGAACTCTCTGCAGGAAGGCTCTAAGGTTGTTACTGGCGGTGGTGTTTATGGCACCGTTAAGCGTATCAACTTGGAGCAGAATACTGTAGATGTTGAGATTGCTCGTGGCGTAGTAATCACTGTAGCTAAGGGCTACGTGTTCGCTGATGCTACTGCTCAGACTCCAAATGCATAATATAGGAAAAATATGGCAAGTGATTAGAAACTTTTTGTTCAGTGCGCTGAACAAGGAGTTTCTGATTTTTTTGTTCTTTCTCTTTCTCAGCGGTGCTTTCTGGTTGATGATGGCGCTCAATGAGACTTATGAGGAAGAATTAGAGGTGCCTGTGCGCCTTGTCAATGTACCCCGTAATGCCGTTGTGACCGACGAACCTGCTGATACTGTGCGGGTTATGGTGAGGGATAAGGGCTTTACGTTGGTTACCTACAAATATGGTAAATGGTTTAAGCCGCTCTCGTTCAAGTTTGCTACTTATGCAGATGAGGACCAGGGGCACGGCGTGATTCCTAATGCCGACATGGTGAAGCAGGTGCAGAACCAGCTCTATGGCTCCAGCAAACTTCTGTCTGTAAAGCCAGAAAAGCTGGATTTCTATTTCACATACGGTGCTTCCAAGCAGGTTCCTGTCAAGTTCAGGGGAAGGATTACGACGAGCAAGACTTATTATCTGGCTCATACGGAATTTCTGCCGGGTACGGTGACGGTTTATGCCAACAAGAAGCGGCTCGACCAGTTGCGCTATGTGGAGATAGAACCGTTCAACTATCGCAACTTGCAGGATACGATCCACAAGACGGTGCGCTTGCAGAGGATTGTGGGCGTCAAGATAGTTCCGAATACGGTGCGCCTTTCCGTTTATCCTGATGTCCTGACCGAAGAGACAATCGATGTTCCGATTACGGCCATCAATATGCCTCCGGGCATGGTGCTCCGCACATTCCCTTCCCGTGTCACCGTCAGATTTACGATAGGTGCCAGCCTGTTCAGAACCGTCAGTGCCGACCAGTTCAAGGTGGTTGTCGATTACGACGAACTGTCTTCCAATCCGGCTGATAAGTGTACGCTCCAGCTGCGCAGTGTGCCACGAACCGTGAGCAAAGCAATGCTTGAAGTGGAGAAGGTGGATTATCTGCTTGAACAGCAATAGGGAATAGGGGGATCTATAAAAGTAGAATCTGATGAAAATAGCTATTACAGGAGGAATCGGAAGCGGCAAGAGCTTTGTTTGCAGAGAACTTGCCAAGCGTGGAATCGAGGTTTACGACTGCGATGCTGCGGCCAAAAGGCTGATGCGTAGCGATGAGCAGTTGCAGGCTGCACTAAAGCTGCTTGTGGGCAATGAGGTCTATGCGGACGGTGTGCTTCAGAAACCAGTTCTGGCTCAGTTTCTTTTGGCGAGTGAGACCAACAAACTGGCAGTCAATGATGTGGTTCATCCTGCTGTGGCTCGCGATTTCGAACAGAGCGGAAAAAACTGGCTGGAAAGCGCCATTCTCTTTGACAGTGGTTTTGTTCATCGCACCCATTTCGACTATGTGGTCTGCGTGACGGCTCCACAGGAAGTCCGTCTGCAGCGGATTATGCAGCGCGATCAGATTTCCCGCCAGAAAGCAGAGGAATGGATAAATGCCCAGTTGCCTCAGGTGGATGTCGTTTTGCAGAGTGATTTTGAAATCAGAAATGATGGAAAGGAAGATTTGAATCTGCAGATTGACAGACTCCTGAATCAGGTGAAATAGGACTTCTGCTGAGAAGCGATAGGAGTTTTCCTTCTTCGAATGGGAAGGGGAGATTTCTTTCTTTGAATGAAAGAGGGGAGAATTTCTTCTTTGAAAAATAAAAGGAAAAAGTAAACAAAGAAATAATAAATAAGAAATAAAAAGAACAATGGAAACAATTCTTTCAATTGCAGGTAAGCCAGGCCTTTATAAACTGGTATCTCGTGGAAACAGAAACCTCATCGTGGAGACTATTGATGAGACTCACAGACGTATTCCAGCTTTCGCTACAGACCGTGTAACAAGTCTTGGCGACATCGCTATGTACACAGATGCTGATGAAATCGCCCTCTGGGAGGTTTTGGAGAGTGTAGGCAAGAAGGAGAACAGTCAGGTAAGCAGCCTCAACTATAAGAAGTGCTCTGCTCAGGAACTTCACGACTATTTCGCAGAGGTTTTGCCTAACTACGACCGTGACCGTGTACACGATAGCGACATCAAGAAGTTGCTCCAGTGGTACAATATCCTCGTGAAGAACGGTATTACTGATTTCAAGGCAACTTTGGCTCCAACAGATGGCGACAATGTAGATGATCGTCAGGAGGAAGCTGCTGCTGAGTAATCCCTATACATTATTATATATATAAGAGGGTGTGTTATAAGTTACATTCAGTGCGCCCGAAAAATGTCCCACAGATATTACAGATGTTCACAGATTTATTTTTTTGTTTCAAAAAATCTGTGTAAATCTGTGAAATCTGTGGGACTATGTATTTTAGGAATTTCAAAAATCCTACATTTCTATGCTAAAATTTGGAGAATTCAAGAAAAAATCGTAATTTTGCAGCCGCTTTTGCATGGTGAACAGATTTCCACCTTGTCAGGAGCAAAATCTGAGTGCTTGGTAAACCTCGTAAAAAACAAGAAAAATGGAAAAGAAAACAACTCAAGTGAGTGTGCTGTTTATGCTTTTCAGCATCCTCTTTTGCGTTTGTCTGATTGCGGCAAACGTGCTCGAAACAAAGCAAATTGCCTTCGGGCCAGTATCTCTGACCGGTGGACTCATTGTATTCCCAGTGAGCTACATTATCAATGATGTCGTTTGTGAAGTGTGGGGTTATCAGAAAGCCCGCCTGCTGATATGGACAGGTTTTGCCATGAATTTCTTCTTCGTGGCTCTCGGCGCCATCTGTGATGTGATTCCTGCAGCACCTTATTGGACCAATGATGCTGGTTTCCACGCCATTTTCGGTCTGGCTCCACGCATCGCTGCCGCTTCCTTCGTAGCCTTCATCGTAGGTTCATTTGCCAATGCCTATGTGATGAGTGTGATGAAGATTCGTGATGGTGGCAAGCATTTCTCAGCCCGTGCTATTCTCAGTACCGTGGCAGGAGAGAGTTGCGACAGTATCATCTTCTTCCCATTGGCATTGGGAGGCGTAGTTCCTGCTTCCGAGTTGCCTTGGCTCATGCTCTGGCAGGTTATTCTCAAGACAGTATATGAAATCATCGTGTTGCCTGTAACCATCCGTGTGGTCAAGGCCATCAAGAAGCATGAGGGTGAGGATGTTTATGACAACAACATCTCTTATAATGTCTTCAAGATATTCAGTCTCAACTAATTACGTAATTCACAAATAAAAATTTACCAAGACAGTGGATAGAAAACAAGATGGTTTGCAGGCTCTCGGAGCCAAAACCGAATATAGAATGGATTATGCACCTGAGGTGCTGGAGACCTTTGTCAACAAGCATCCGGGCAATGATTACTGGGTACGTTTCAACTGCCCTGAGTTTACATCGCTTTGTCCGATTACCGGTCAGCCCGACTTCGCGGAGATTCGCATCAGTTATATTCCTGATGTGAAGATGGTGGAAAGCAAGAGTTTGAAGCTCTATCTTTTCAGTTTCCGCAATCATGGTGATTTTCATGAGGACTGTGTGAACATCATCATGAAGGATCTCATCCGTCTGATGGATCCTAAGTACATTGAGGTGACTGGTATTTTCACTCCTCGTGGCGGTATCAGCATCTGGCCTTATGCCAATTACGGCAAGCCAGGTACTAAGTACGAGAAGCTGGCAGAGCAGCGTTTCGCTACGCATGAATAAGTAAAATGATGATTATTCAAAAGAAGAGCTACATCTTCGGCAGAAATGCTGGAGAATGTAGCTTTTTGGGTTTATCCGTTATTCAGATAAAGAACGTTCTATGATAAATATTTCGGAATAATAATACGTTAAAACTAATAATTGTAATTCATGATGAAGAAAAATGCATTGAAATATGCGGTGATGATGATGGCTGCAATGCCTCTTCATGCAACGGCCCAGGGCACAAATGAAGGCCTTGGAGGTGAGGAGGGCGATATTAAGTCGCTCTACGAGATGGTGGCGAAACACGAACAGAAGAGCAAGGCACTCAACTTCTTTATCAATTATGGTGCCAGCTACCAGATGAACCACGATTCACGATCGGATGAGTGGACTTCCCGTTTCTACAACCGCTGTCTGCGAATAGAAATGACCGGATGGCTTACTGATAATCTCTATTATCGCTTCAGACACCGACTCAACAAGGCAAACAATCCGTCGGGCGAAGATAATTTTGCCAAGGCTACCGACTATATGATGGTGGGATGGAAATTCAACGACCACTGGGCTTTGCAGGGCGGTAAGAAGTGCCAGGCGCTCGGTGCTTTCGAGTTTGATGAGAATCCGCTCTTCATCTACCAGTTCTCTGATATTGAGGACAATGTGGACAGTTCCAAGGGTGCCATCAACCTGCTTTACAATCCAACTCCCGACCAGCAGTTTTCTGCCGAAATAAGCAATACCTACAATGGTAAGTTGGAGGATGAATTCGGGGCAGAAGCCAAGGTTGCCAATGGCGAGAATCAGCCTGTTGAGATGTTGGAGAAAGCCAATCATCCGCTCGCCTATAGTGCCGGATGGAACGGAAAGTTCCTCGATGGCAAGTTGCAGACCCGCTGGTCTTACACGCTCCGCACACAGGCTAAGCACAAGTACAGCCGTTTCCTGCGCATGGGACAGAAGCTGAACCTTGACAAACTGCAGTGGTACTTGGACTACAACATGTCTTATGATGATCTGGACAGAATGAAGATAGCTTCCGGAGAAGTGGCAAGCATGCTGGCAGAAGATGAGAGTAATCTCTATGCGGGCAAGGTGCGCTATCAGGGGTGGGTTACCAAGATGAACTGGCAGTTTGCTCCAGCTTGGAACCTAATGCTCAAGGGAATGTACGAGACTGCCGACATGACCAAGTCGGAGCAGTTTAAGAACTATCGCAAGGCATTCGGCTACGTGGGAAGCATCGAGTATTATCCAGCCCGCAAACAGCAGCAGAATCTCCGCCTCTTCCTCGCCTATACCGGGCGCAAGTATGATTACAGTAAGGCTTCCGGACTGACCGATTATAATACAGACCGTATTGAGATCGGAATGCTCTACAGGCTGAAGGCTTATTAAAAGAGGAGGGAATCCTCTTGGTTTTTATTGAGAGGACTTTTCCTTTCCTTTGATAGAGAAGGAGTCTTTCCTTTTCTTAGAGATAGAGAAGGAACTTTTCTTTCTTCTTATAATATATGGAGAAGAACCCTTTTGAAAGAGGAAAAACTAAGATTTCAGTTCCCCTTATTTCCTGCGAGGATAAAAATAAAGAGAAAAAGTCCTTGCTTGAAGTAGGGGAAATTGAAAAAATAACAAAAAATCAAACCAAGTTTGCTTTTTACAAATAATGGTTCGTTTTTTATAAATAACTTCAGCAAAAATCATCGTATCTTTGTAGTAGAAAAAATAACAATAACTAATAGAATAAATACTAACTTAAACGACATAACATGATGGCTGACGAAAAGAAATTCAGAGTAGAGTCTGACCTTTTAGGTGAACTCAAAGTTCCTGCTGACGCACTTTACGGTGTTCAAACTCAGCGCGGTATTAACAATTATCATATTTCTCGCAAGACGATGCGTGATAATCCTGATTTCATCATCGCTATTGCATACGTGAAGCTGGCAGCTGCCCAGACCAATCATTCTCTCGGAGTTATCAATGATGAGATTTCCGGAGCTATGGCTGAGGCTTGCCGCGAAATCATAGACGGCAAGTGGCACGAGAATTTCCCTATCGACATGGTACAGGGTGGTGCTGGAACTTCTGTCAATATGAATGCTAATGAGGTGATCGCCAACCGTGCCCTTGAAATCTTGGGACGTGAGAAAGGTGACTATCTGTATGTTTCTCCTAACGACCATTGCAACTGCGGACAGAGTACAAATGATGTTTATCCTACATCCATCCGTCTCGCTCTCATCCGCATGAATGCTCATCTCGTGGGCGCTCTTACCGGACTTATCAGCGCTTTCCGCTACAAGGCTGAGGAGTATTTCGACACCATCAAGATGGGTCGTACACAGTTACAGGATGCAGTTCCGATGACTATCGGACAGGAGTTCAACGCATACGCCAACAACCTGGAGGAGGAAATCCTCAATCTGGAGCGCAACGTGAAGCTTCTCCACGAAATCAATATGGGCGGTACTGCCATCGGTACAGGTCTGAACGCTGTTCCGGGCTTTGCTAAACTCTGTGCTGCCAACCTCAGTAAGTTGACCGGTGAGAACTTCGTATCTGCCAGCGACTTGGTGGAGGCTACACCAGATACAGGTGCTTACGTAAGCTATTCTTCTGCATTGAAGCGCTTGGCAGTGAAACTTTCCAAGATCTGTAACGATCTCCGACTGATGGCTTCAGGTCCACGCTGCGGTCTGAACGAGATCAACCTTCCTCCTAAGGCTCCTGGTTCATCCATCATGCCGGGCAAGGTAAATCCTGTTATCCCAGAGGTGACCAATCAGGTTTGCTTCAAGGTGATTGGTAACGATACAACTATCAGCTTTGCAGCCGAGGCAGGTCAGTTGGAGTTGAATGTGATGGAACCTATCATTACAGAGAGTCTTTTCGAGAGCCTTACCTGGATGAAGAACGCCATCGAAACCCTTACAGAAGAATGTGTATTGGGCATTACTGTCAACAAGGAACGCTGCTATGAGATGGTAAAGAACAGTATCGGTATCGTGACTGCCCTCAATCCGATTATCGGTTATAAGGCCAGCACCAAGGTAGCCAAGGAAGCTCATGCCACAGGCCGCTCAGTCTATGACATCGTGATAGAGCAGGGACTGATGAGCAAGGAGGAGCTCGACAAGGCACTCGACCCTAAGGAAATGCTTCATTCTCATAAGTTCACATTGAAATAAATGTGGGATATGAAGAGTTGAAAAACTAAACTTTCCATAACTAATAGAATCCAAGTATATACATTCATTGAAGAAGCCTGCAGGCGAATCCAACTCTCTCTCTCTCGGATTCCGCTTGCAGGCTTTGATCTTTTATTTTGTTTTCCAGAAATTTTCTTATTTCTTTCCCCTATACGCCAATGGCGTCATTCCCGACCGTTGCTTGAAGAAATTGGTCAGGGCGCTCTGGTCGCTGAAGTTCAGATAGTCGGCTATTTCCCCCATCGTCATGTCCGACTGGGTGAGCAGGTTGCATATTTCCTTGTAAACCAGTGACGTAACGTGCTCATTCACCGTAGAACCGCTGATTTCCCTTACCAGTCTTGAGAGATAGGCAGCAGAAACATTCTGCTTGTCGGCATAGAATCTGATCTGTCGCTCCTTGCGGAAGAAGCGGTAGAGGTGGTGTAGGAAAATTTCATACACTTCCTTCTTGTGCCCCAAGTCGTTGGAAACGGAACATTGCTCGTAGGGCAGTTCCTCAATGATGAGTTTGAGCACGTTGAACATACTCTTGATCATCTCAATCTTGTTGATGTGCTGGTGCCTTACAATGTCTCTCACGAAGTGGAAAATATCTGCGATGCTTTTCATCTTTTCAGGTGAAGGCTGGTATCGGGTAGGCTGGTCGGTGAAATGCTCGTCCACCAGAATACATTCCGCCTCAAAGTCGGTCGAAACCTCCTTCAATGCTACGATTTCCTTAGGCGAAGCAATGAGAAATTCGCCCGTTTTCACTTCCTGGGCTTCGCCCTTATTGCTGTTGAAATGCAGCTGGCATTTGCCCTGTTTCAATAGCAGCAGTTTGGTGAAGAGCGTACGTTCCTTCACCATTTCCGCCATTTCTTCCGAGCTTACGCAGTTGTTTTCCCCGCCGTTGATGGCGAAGTGGGCAGCGTAGGCGCCATAAATGTCTGTCAGATGATATTTGGCAGCAAATTCTTCCAGGTTATAGACTATCTGTTGTTTCATGTTTACTTGTACTTCTCATAGAAAAAGTTTACTTCTGGGGCGGTTTTTACCAGATGAGAATCTCCGGTTCTTCCCTGCTGAGAATCCCCAGACTCCCTTTTGAGGGATGATTCTACGAGGGCAAAAGTACAAAATATCCATCAGACATCAAAATTTTTTTCAGAAAAAATTACGCTAAAATCAGCCGAATAGCTAAAAATGAACTATTTATGAGTTTTTC
>OMAD01000132.1_pt1 | contig 37220 bp, 28 predicted proteins | sample 1644581 | NCBI WGS metagenome assembly OMAD01 (sample SAMEA103958120, study PRJEB25191) | human gut metagenome | biome: human-associated habitat [ENVO:00009003]; feature: intestine environment [ENVO:2100002]; material: feces | place: Germany | collected 2013/2015 | reverse complement strand
TCCTTGTACTGATACCCTTCCCAAAAGGCCAGCTCGATGGCGTACCGCTGCCGGTCTGTCAGGCGGCGTAAACCATATGCCAGCTTTTCGTTCCGGACAGTATCAATGAAATTTTCTACCATCAGTTGTTCGGTGAAATTATCCTGGATATAGATAGACCGCTCCTTGTATGTAAGTTCCTCGCTCATACTCTCCAGGGAGTAGCAGTGATACCGGAACCGGCGGTCAGAGTTTGCAATAATACGATCCTCGTTTTTAAGGATCGCAGCCCAATCTTTTTCGGCCATAAGTCTGTTCTCCTTTCTGATGTTTGTCTGCGTGGGCGGGTAGACAAACGGGGGAGAACGGCAACCGATAGAAACGCATAGTAGGTAATAAAAAGCGTCTGGCTGTTCATCAATCAGCCAGACGCTATCTAATGTATTTTGGTGTTTTCTTTCAAATAGTGCTTTGCATTTGTTTCCCTGTCCAGGGGAAATACTTTTTTTGACGGGTCAATTCTCACCGAATTATGTCGAAGCAATTTTTGTTTCACGGCGACTCCCTCCTAAAGCCGCCGTAATCTTTAGCGTGTGGTTGTTATCATTCTCTTGAGCGACAAAAAGGTGGCGGCCTTGAAATGTATTTCAAAACCGCCACCGAAAATATAAATTGAGCGCACAAAACCAACTGTCTCAATGGCGGTTTTTTTATTTACCGCCGCCGGACAGTTACACTTGCCTAATGAAATTGACTTAGGTCGTACTTGCCCGCTTTTTGAAAGTAATAGTTCCAGAGATGCCAGCGGCGACACTGGCCACCACATGACTGACCAGAACCGCAACCCAAATTCCATTTAGGCCAAAGCCAAGATAGGAAAGTAAGTAGGCAAGAGGCATCCGAACTACAATGTAATAAAAGATCATCAGGAACATACTTTTTGAGGGTTTTCCCATACCGTTAAGGGCACCAAGAAAGCAGTTTGTAACCGTATTCAGAATGTACCCGATGCTGACAATCAGAAAATAAGTTCCGACAATAGCCGCCACAGCATCGCTCTTGACGAATAGGCCGGAAAGCTGTTTTGAAAACCCAACCACCAAAACAGAAAGAATTACAAGCAGGCCACAGCCGTACCCCAATGCACACTTCAAATAATCTTTGGCCCGGTCATAACGTGCGCCACCGACACATTGTCCGATAATGGTAGTCAAGACCATGTTCAATGCCATTGCCGGATAAAACAGGATGGTTTCCAATTTTCCCGTTACCCCATAAGCTGCTATTGCAGTGACGCTATATGTACTCACAAGTGCGGTAAGGAAAGTCGTACTGATGGCCGGAATACTCTGCTGAATAACCGAGGGAATTGCCTTCTGAATCAGTGGCAACACTTCGCTCTTATCAAATGCAGAGATTTTGAACGAGAATAGCTTTTTCTTTTTCAGATAAATCAGCATAAACAGCAGACAGATCACCTGAGAAAGCAGGGTGGCAATCGCCGCACCGTGAAATCCGATGAAGTGAATAAAAATAGGATCGAGGATCGCGTTCAAAATTGTTGACACCAGCATGGCTACTGCTTGAAACATAGAATTGCCAAAGCTCCGCAAAACGGCGGTGAAATAAAGATAGAGATAGACCGCCAAATATCCGAGGATATAGATCGCCAAGTAGCTGTATGCCATATCATAAGTTTCAGCCGGGGTGTTCAGAGCCTTCAAAATTCCCGGAAGAAAAGCCTCAAGCAGAGTAGTTACAAGGAGGGAGAAAACTACCGCCACGCAGAACGATGTGGAAATCAAACTCTCTGTTTTTTCCTTGTCCTTTGCGCCAATCGCCTGAGAGATCAAAATTGATACACCATTAGTTGCCCCCATCGCAACAGAGGTTAAGATCAGAATGATAGGAGTGGAATTTGTCAAGGCGGCATAAGCCGTTTCTCCGAGCAAATTTCCGATCCACAGGCTGTCTACAAGGTTATACATCATATTGAGGAACATGGCGGCAATCATCGGAAGCGCCATCGCCATAAGGCAACGCTTCGTATTCCCGCCTATAAAATCAATTTTTGTTGGCATGATAAAAACTTCCTTTCTTTATTGAATGAATAACATTCATAAACGAGCTATAATGTAGGCCTACCAGAGCGGTAGCCAATTACCATATTAGTGGGAACAATCTCCACGAACGGAAACAATAATTCTTAAATTCTTCTCCAAAGTGTTCATATAATGCTTTTTCTTCCACCTTAATTCTTATTCCATAACAGATCGCCAAAATGAGCAAGACCAATAGCGGAGAAAAAACAGAGCGAAAGCAAAAGGCATTTCCGAGCATACTTAACATTGTTCCGGCATAAGCAGGATTTCTAATATATCGGTAAACGCCAGTTGTGACTAACCGTTGATTGCCGCCCGTTTTGACGGAAAGTGTGAAAGAATGTCTTAGGCTCCAGACAGCAACAGCGCGCAGAGTTGTACCTACAAGAATAAACGCTATACCCACATAGTAAAAAATATGAGGTAAAAGTATTTCTCCGGCTATCTGTATAAACTGTTGGCTTCTGAAATAGGTGCTGAAATAAAAACTTCCCCAACACCCCAGCATTACAATCAGAATTGTTCCATAATCATTGTTTTTCTTGTCCGGCCTTTTCAGCCAACCTTTGAAATTGTAAATCCATATAATAAGTTCTACTAACATCATATAGCTTATGGCATAAATGAAAGTGTAATACTCATTTATGCTTGTAAAACGTGATGGGTCATCCATTGTACGCCTCCATTGTTGAATGAAAACTATTCATTGTTTGCTTCTTGAAAATCCCCCGCCCCAAAGCGGGGGACTGCTTCAAAGATGAAGTGCAAATATAAGAAATTCACGAATCCTTTTCGACTTATCTTCTTGTGTCAGATCGTCTGCCAGCAGAATACCAAGCTGTCCATATACGCAGAACATCGCAGCGGCCTGAATATCGTCAAACTGGATTTCGTCTTTTTGCCGAGCTCGTAGCAATAATTTTTCTACAAGTGGAACCAGCTTCTCGCAGACTTTGAGAGAAAGCTGATCGTGGAATTTCTTGTTTTCTGCGCCGTGAAAGACTGAATAATATTTTGTGTCCCGTTCTTCCATAGTGGCAGGCATATCTTCAATGATCTGCCGTAAGGTCTTGTGATCGTCCTTTTTGGCGCCTGCAAATTGCTCCACCAGGACATCTGCATATTGTTCAATCGCGCTGTCAAACAGCGCCTCTTTAGACGGGAAATAGCGATAGCATAGACCCTGTGCTACACCGATTGCTTTTGCTATATCTGTAATCGAGGTCTTTTCATATCCATTTTCCCCGAACAATTTGAGCGCAGTATCTAAAATTTCTTGCTTGCGTACTTCCGGCTCCTTTGTAACCCGCATAGTCTGAGCCTCCTTTCTTTCTATAATAGCACGCCCATTCTAAAAAATCAATGAGTGAATATCAATCATTTTTCGCCCATAGCAATACACGCTGTGTTACCAACCTGTTCCCATGACACATTATGAAAATACGCTGAAAGCATGGAAACGAGTTCTGCCTCAGAGTAAATCTTCACATCCCCCTCTTTGCTATGACGCATATAAAAATTCATGATCACGCGACCTACAAAGGGTTGCCAGCAATCTCCCATCAGGAAAGTGCCGCCCGGCTTCAATACTCGGTTTACTTCTCTTAATACATTTTGCGGCGCAGGATAATGATGAAAAGAGTCGTTGCAGTACACAACATCAAAGGCGTTGTCCGGGAAAGGAAGTGCCTCGCTGTCCCCCAACAGTAGCTTGACTTGTTCCGGGAGTTTCGATTTCGCAACAGCAAGCATTTCCTCTGATAGATCGATGCCGCACAATTCTTTATGGGTATCTTTCTGCAAAATGAGCTTTAGCATTTCACCAGTCCCGCATCCCAAATCGAGAGCAGATTGAAATGGAATGTGTGACAGCTTTTCCAGCAGGACAGGATAAAGAGAGCGGGCGTGCTGGCCCTTAATATCTTTATCATAGGTAGCTGCCTGCTGATTAAATGCAGCTTTTGAGTTTTCTTTTATGGTGTTCATGGTTTGACCTCCTTTCCACCAATTAGTATAGCACTCTTTTTTGAAATGTCAATGAATAATGTTCATTCAATTACCGAGAGTTGATAATATGCCACTTTTGAATAGGCAAAGGCAAGGACAGCATTACGAGAATGCTGCCCTTGCTTTCACTTATTCAGCTAAGAAGCTGCGAAGCCGGTGAAAGGCCCTTTGAAGCAGAAGTGTGACCGCTGCCGGTGAGCAGTCAAGGATAACTGCAATTTCCTTGTACTGATACCCTTCCCAAAAGGCCAGCTCGATGGCGTACCGCTGCCGGTCTGTCAGGCGGCGTAAACCATATGCCAGCTTTTCGTTCCGGACAGTATCAATGAAATTTTCTACCATCAGTTGTTCGGTGAAATTATCCTGGATATAGATAGACCGCTCCTTGTATGTAAGTTCCTCGCTCATACTCTCCAGGGAGTAGCAGTGATACCGGAACCGGCGGTCAGAGTTTGCAATAATACGATCCTCGTTTTTAAGGATCGCAGCCCAATCTTTTTCGGCCATAAGTCTGTTCTCCTTTCTGATGTTTGTCTGCGTGGGCGGGTAGACAAACGGGGGAGAACGGCAACCGATAGAAACGCATAGTAGGCAATAAAAAGCGTCTGGCTGTTCATCAATCAGCCAGACGCCATCTAATGTATTTTGGTGTTTTCTTTCAAATGGTGCTTTACACTTGTTTCCCGGTTCAGGGGAAATACTTTTTTTGACAGGTTAATCTCTGTCGAATTGTGTCGAAGCAGTGTTCGCTTCACGACGACTCCCTCCTAAAGCCGCCGTGTTTTTTAGCGTGTGGTCGTCATTCCTTCGGGGATACAAAAGAGCAGCGGCCTTGAAATGTGTTTCAAAACCGCCACTGGGTAATGTATGTAAAATGAGCGCACGAAAGTATCTGCCCCGCAACGGTTTTTTTCTTTTCCCGTCAAGCGGGCAGATAGTAATTTGTTTTCAAATTGACGTTATTATTTATTTCCTTTCAGGAATAGGTTTCTTTCTACCATAGACAATTCTTTGTGAAGATGTAAGGCCATGAATACAGTAATCACAGCGGCCATAACATCAGCGATTGGTTGGGCATACAGAATACCGTTTATTCCCCACACAGCAGGAAGAAGTAAAATGACTGGAATAAAACAAATGCCTTGTCTGCATACACCCAAGAAAAAACCGGCCGCACCTTTGCCCAGAGCGAGGAACAGTGAAGAATATACGGTATAAAAGCCAAAAAGAATAAAAGAAAAACCGCTGGCCCTCAAAGATTTTGCTCCTACAGAAATCATTTCAGCATTGCCATTTGTAAATTGGGAGATTATTTGCGTGGAGAAAATCGCCATCAGCAGCCCTACGATCAAGCAGAAAACGGTAGACCATACAATGGATGTTTTGATTGCTTCACGCAGGCGGTCGAACTTTTTCGCTCCGTAGCTGAAACCTGCAATCGGTTGAAAGCCTTTAAGAAAACCAAATACTACAAGGGTTCCCATAGAGGTAATTCGCGTCACGGCCCCCATGCCAGCAATAACCGCATCGCCATAGCTGTTGGCAGAACGGTTAATCAACGCGATTGAAAGGCTGGTGAGCAGCTGGAATGCTAATGTAGGAATACCGATTTTCAAAATCTCCGCCATCATCTGCCGAGAAGGAGCAAAGTGTTTTACGCTAAAAGTAAAGGCGCTTCTTTTCTGAAAAACATATATCAAATAAACCAACGTAGACACCATCTGCGAAATAGCTGTTGCAATCGCTGCGCCAGTCACACCCATGCCAAATGCGTATATAAAGAGAGGGTCTAAGGCGATATTCAGTATCGCCCCCAAAAGCAAAGCGCACATAGTTGTTTTTGCAGCTCCCTCACTACTCACAATGTTATTCATGGTTACGTTGAATACATTGAAAATGCAGGACAGCACATAAATCCTTCCATACGTTAAAGCATAGGGCATGATTGTGTCAGTTGCACCTAGCATTACGAGCAAAGGTTCAAGGAAAATCGTGGCGATTAAAATAATAACAGCTCCAATTAAGACGCTACTATACAGTGCTGTGTTGGCGACTTTGTTTGCGGTATCTTTATCTCCACTCCCCAGCAATCTCGAAAGATACGAGGCGGCACCATTACCGAACATCAACCCTAGGCCGACTACGACTTGTCCCAGAGGGAAAATAATTGAAATGGCCCCCATTTGGCTATCGCCTAATGCTCCGACAAAATAGGCATCTACTAAATTGTAGAGAGCGTTAATCAGCATCCCAATCATGATCGGGACACCGAGTGACATCAGAGCTTTCGGAATGGGGGCATTCCCCAAAAGCTCCAATTTGTTGTTTCGTTCCATTGTAAATACTCCTTTCTTTTGGGTGTAATTTAGAGTAGTATAAATTACACTACATACCCGTAATGATTATACTACTATAAATTATAGTAAATGTCAAGAGTGTTCCCCTTTTCTCCTTGACAAACGGTATAAAATCAAATACTATATTTTATAGTGGTGTTCCCAATCCGGTTCACGGATAGAAGGACACAGAAAGGACGATATTGCATGGCTACGATAGATTTAATCGTGTTAGGAATACTGAAAAAAGAGCCTATGAGTGCTTATGATATTCAAAAGCTGGTGGAATATAGGAACATTTCAAAATGGGTGAAGATCAGCACCCCTTCTATTTATAAAAAGGCTATTCAGTTGGAGGAAAAGGGACTAATCAAAGGGGAAACTGTGAAAGAAGGGAAGATGCCCGAAAAGGCTGTATATTCTCTGACTGAAGCTGGAGAAGCGGAGTTTGAGCGACTTATGTTTGACATTGCCTCTAAGCCCATCAGCATTTTTTTGGATTTTAATGCCGTAATTGTGAACTTAGACTCATTACCGCCAGAAAAACAAAAAGAGTGTGTTGCAGAGATTGAGGACAATATCAAGACGCTGAAAGCCTATTTGGAAACCAATATCGCAGAAAAGGAAAACAAGACGGGGATACCCGCAACAGGTATGGCGGTTTTACGGCAACAATTTGTATTAGTAAAAGCCATTGAAGATTGGATCACGTCTTTAGAAATTGAATAACCTAAATGTCGAAGGAAACCAATTAGAAAGCGCCGGACGCAACAGCCTAATGGCCTAGCATCCGGCGCTTTTTGTTTATTGACAGGTGGTTTATGAATTATAAAGTTTGACAATAAGCAAAAGCAAGGACGGCATCATAAGAATGCTGCCCTTGCTTTCACTTACTCAGCTAAAAAGCTGCGGAGCCGGTGAAAGGCTCTCTGAAGCAGAAGCGTGACCGCCGCCGGGGAGCAGTCAAGAATAACCGCGATCTCCTTGTACTGATACCCCTCCCAAAAGGCCAGTTCTATGGCGTACCGCTGCCGGTCTGTCAAACGGTGCAAACCATAGGCCAGCTTTTCATTTCGGACAGTATCAATAAAGTTTTCCTCCAGCAGTTGCTCGATGAAATCATCCTGGATATGGATAGACCGTTCCCTGTATGTAAGTTCCTCGCTCATGCTTTCCAGAGAGTAGCAGTGATACCGGAACCGACGGTCAGAATTTGCTATAATACGATCCTCGTTTTTGAGGATCGCAGCCCAATCTTTTTCGGCCATAAGCCTGTTCTCCTTTCTGATGTTTGTCTGCATGGGCTGGCAGACAAACGGAGGAGAACGGCACCCGATGGAAACACATAGTAGGCAATAAAAAGCGTCTGGCTGTTCAACTATCAGCCAGACGCTATCAAATGTATTTTGATGTAGTGCTTTGTACTTGTTTCCCTGTTTAGGGGATGGGCTTTTTTTGGCAGGTCAATTTCTGCCGGATTGTATCGAAGCAGTGTTCGCTTCACGGCAACTCCCTCCTAAAGCCGCCGTGCTCTTCAATGTGTGGTCATCATTTCTTTGAGAAGTAAAGGACGGCGGCTCTGATTTGTTCAAAGCCGCCGTAAAATGTAATGATGGCATGGTGATTGTCTGCTGAACGACGGCTTTTTTTTCTTTTGCCGTCGCCCGGCAGATGAGAAGTTATATTTTGATGTGTTATGGCATTTTTATATGGTTATGAAATCATCTCCATTCAAATTTAGCTTTTCTTCTGAATAAGCGTTTTCCGTTCCCAACCCTTACTTTGAAAATAGAAAAATCCTACAATGGCAGGGAGGATTGGAGAAAGGGCCTGCCCATAATAAATACCAGGAAATCCAATATCGAATGTAAAGGCAAGAAGCCAGCTCACCGGTAGACGTACAATCACCGCATCTAGCAGCGCATTGAGCATAGCGATATTTGCAGCGCCTACCCCAATCGCAAAAGAGTCCAACGTATACATGACAGCATAAATTAGGCTGTTGACACCACAGCAAACCCGCAGATAGTACACCCCATCATTGATTACTTCAGCACTGGTACTGCCGAAAAGCAGGATCAGTTGTTCGGCAAAAATCTGAACGCCGATTACAACAACAAGAGTTACAGAAATATTCAGCAACAAACCGATCTTAACTACTTTCCGCGCCCGTTTTATCTCCCCAGCACCTATGCACTGGCCTACCATCGCTGTAACCGCTTGCCCGATAGCCCAACAAGGCATACCGGCAAAAGTATTGATCTGCAATCCGACACCAGAAGCAGCAGATACAGAAGTACCAAATTGATTTAACATACCTGTTACAAGCAAATAGGCCGTATTTACTACTACCATTTGAATTGCCGTAGGTAGACCAACTTTAAGGATAGAAACCAGTTTATCCATTTGGAAAGTAAACTTTTTGTGAGCATTAGCAGAGAAAAATACTTTGTGCTTTCTTAAATAGAAAATGGAAATCACAAAAGAAATCCCCTGGGCTGTGATAGTGGCATAAGCGGCCCCGGACGTTCCCATTCCAAAGGGGCCTACCAGTAAAATGTCCAAAACAATATTGATAATCGTGGCGATCCCTACGAAATAAAGAGGGGATTTAGAGTCACCTAAACCTTTGAGCACGGAACACACAGCGTTATATCCAAAGACAAATATTGTTCCCCAGCAAATGATCTTCATGTAATCGCAGGCATCTTGATATGCGTCTGCCGGAACATTTAATACCCGAAAAAGCGGCTGGTAAAATGCCAAACCGATAGCAGTTACAAGCAGAGCAGAAACAAAAGAAAGTACAGCCAGCGTTTGGAAAGTTTCAGTTTGTCCTTTTTTATCATTTGCCCCTTTGTATTGAGCAATCAAGACGGCTCCGCCCATTGTCATACCAATACAGATGGAGTTAATAATATAGCATAGCTTTGATGCGTTATTGATGGCTGCCAGTCCCGTATCACCTACAATTTGTCCGACTACCAGCATATCCACTACGTTGTAGAATGATTGCAGGATATTTGCCAGAAGCAGCGGGAACGCAAAAGCAGCCAATTTCTTTGGCACGCTCCCGCTTAATAGATTTTGTTCTTCGGTCATATCAATTCCCCTTTCAAAAAAAGAGGACACACAAAACCGTGCGCCCTCTGCATAGTTGCCCTAAAATGGGCATAACAAAAGGCCACAAACAAAACATTGTCTGTGGCCTAAACAGTCAATCTTTTATTGTTGATCCGTTAAAAGGGTATAAAAACCAAAGGCAACCTATATCTGCCTCGGCCTCCCCGTTTATAGATCAACGCTCCGAAAAGGCTCCGCACAATGTTTCGTGGTATAAACTTGTTTGGAGCCGAAATCAATGCCAACTTTTCCGAACAACATCATGCTCACCTCTTCCCTGATAATATATTTTCAAGTATAAGCATTTTTGTCCTCTTTGTCAAGTTGGAGCGGGTGTCGTTTTCCCTTGTAAGGCTTCAAAGAATGACGGCATTGGCTACTCAGAGTAGCCAATAAAAAGCTACTAGTAAATCATTTTGAATACCTCACATTCACAGTACAATACTATATGTGAGGTGACGGAGCGTGGCTAATAAAAAGCAACAGACCGTTTATTCCTTTGGCTCCTCGCTCCGGCGTGCAAGAGAAAAACGGGAATATACCCGCGAACAAATTGCCGAACGGGCGGGGATTAGTCCTCGTTTTGTTTCTGCGATAGAGAATGATCGTCGCAAGCCAAGTTTGGATGTGTTAATTCGACTTGTTCATGCCATTGGGGCATCTTTTGATGAAGTACTTGAGCCGCAGTCAATTCCGGAGGAATATACAGCCGATAGGATCAAACGTCTTATTACACAGTGCAGCCAACGAGATCAGGAACTTGTTTTGGCACTTATTGACCAAATGTTAGATAGTAAAGAGGAAAAGCAGTAGCATAGGTGTGGGTTTACACATCTGTGTTGCTGCTTTTGCAGTTCTGCCATTTTCCTTATTTTCGTCTTTATGCGTAATAGCAGAAATATTGGCTTTGTAGGTAGTCAAAGGAAAGTGAAGTATCTATGACCTATTTTGCAAGCAATGGAAAGGAATATCCTTTCCCGCTTGTTGGGGAGTTCCCCAAACCCCCGGCCCGACAAAAATGTGCGGGCCGAACACCATGCGGAGCATGGTGGCTTGCGCGTCCAGCAGGACGCTTCTCTGCCGGAGGCATAGCAAAAGCCGGAGGCCGCGTCAAGGGTAAATAAATGCGCTTCGCGCACCCTTGACACAGCCCCCGGCTTTTGCTTTTGGGCAGACAAGGCGGTAAACCCGCAAAGCGGTTTTACCGGCCCTGTTCCTGATTGTTTTCTTTCTCCTGCTGGTACTCCTGCACCTGCTCGATCCTTAACAGCGCGTCCACATTGGCTTTCACCGTCTGCAATTCCTGGTTCTCTTTCCGGAGCCGCCTATAATCTTCATAGGCGGCCTTTTTCTTCGCCAGCAGGTCGCTGTATTCCGCCTGTAAGGTCTTGACCGTCGGCAGCTTCTTTTCTCCAAATTCATCAAAGGCTCGTTTGGCAGCTTCGTGTAAAAGCAGTTCCGCTTCATGGGCTGACCGGAATCGTGCTTTCTCCCTGGGACTGGCTTTCCGGTAGGCAACATAGGTGTCGCGAGTTTTCGCATAGTTGATGATGTGCTTTTTCAGCTCGGCGATCTGCTCCATCCGGTGTTCATACTGCTTGATAGCCGTTGCCGTTTTTTCAAAGTTCTCTGATACAGAAACGGCCCGCGCTGCCAGCAAATCATATTCCGTGATGTTATGCTCGGTCAGATAGTTCAGCGTTTTCGCCGCTTCCTTCAGGTTGTGGATTTTCAACCAGCGTTCATAGCCCGGCCCGCGTCCCTGCAAGCGGCTTTGAATGTCCAAAAGCAGATTGACCCGGCCATTCTTTTGAAGCAGTGCAGCCTTCCGGCGCGGGCGCTTCACCGGCTGCCCAATGCGTTCTTTTATGGCCTCTAGTGTGTAGTCGGCCCCCAGCGTTTTCGCACGGGTAAACCGTTCCTGTCCCTCGCTGGCCAGACGAAAACTCAATACTTTCCGGGTAGTCTGGATCTCGTACCCTTCCTGCCGCATCGCTGCCAGAAATTCCTCATAGCTGGATACGGCAGGCAGCACGCGATCAATCGTCCGGCGCAGCTTATCCTTCCAGCTTGTGCCGCGCTTCCCGTTGGCCCACTCCGCATAATGCTTACCTTTTTCTTTCGGCTTTTCAATGACAGACAGGCCGTGTTCCCGACATAATCGGTCATTGATTTTCCGGATCGTCTGGTAGGTATTTCGGTAGTTGTTGAATTTATGGGTGCAGTCCAGGGTGGTGCTATTAAATTCGATATGACAGTGGATATGGCGCTTATCCACATGGGTAGCAACAAGGAATTGGTGTTGCCCGCCGGTGAACTCCAAAGCAAGTTGATACCCCAGCTTGTTCGCGTCCTCTGGTGAGATTTCACCAGGCTTAAAGGACTGGATGATCAGGTAGGAAATCACATCTTTTTCCGGGTCGCGTTTCCGGCCGGTTTCCGCTTCATAGATCTGCTTGCTGAGAGCAAATTCCTGCCATGCGGTATCTGCGCTGCACTGATAGGAGGATACCAGCAGCCCGCCTTTCGTCTTATCCGGATTTTTATCATAGTCAATCCGGTCTTTCAAAACTGCTGCAATACTTCTGCCTTCGCTGGCGTGGCGCGGTCTGATTTTGGAAATTGCCATTCGCTGGCCCTCCTTTCTGAAAAATGGCATAAGAAAAGCAGGAAACCTTTCAAAGATTTCCTGCTGGGTGGTGCCGCCGGTGGGCGGCGGTTATTCAGCTTTGTAAGTTCAGGTCAGGTTGGCCCGACAAATTAGGATTTGTCACTCTGTTCAACTCCACGGTAAATGGAAAGCTGTCTTAGAGTTTTAATACAGCAATCTGTTCTTCTCCGTCTTTTTCTCCAGTCTCTATAAATCCAAAAGAGGCATACAGTGATTTGGCAACCGCATTTTCTGGCTCATATGACAGCCAACAGATATCGGCATTACCACAGGGAAATGTTCTGATAAATCTTAAAGCAAGTTCTACTGCCTGTTTCCCATATCCTCTGTTTTGATAGTTCTTATCTATCATCAATCTCCACAGGTTATAGTTCCCCTCTGCTATGGCAGGTGCATCCTTCCAATAGTCATCTTTGTCATAACCAATCATCACAAAGCCGACTGGATTATTGCCTTCAAAAATTCCAAATGGAAAAGCATATCCGTTGGATGTAATAGCGATATACGCTTCAATAATACTAATATTATTGCTGGCGACAAAATTTTTCTGACTATCTGAAACATTTAACTTTAGAATATCCCAGATATTTTCGCCATTTATTTTTTCCAGATGAATCATTCTATCCCTCCCCCACAAATTCCAATTTCTGTTGCGTCCATTTCTTCATAACAAAAGAGTTACATCAGAGTTTTTATTAAACGTATTCCAAATGTTAAATACGGCTCACCCAAATATTCGTTTTTATCGATCACATAACCATTCTTTTGATAAAATGAGATGGCGGTCGTATTTTCCTGAAATGCCCATATAACAATTTCTTGATAACCTTGTCTTTTAGCTTCTTGTTCAGCAAATAAAATACATTTGCTACCGATATTATGTCCTTGTGCTTCTGGCCTTACATAAATACGCCAAATCTCAAAAGCTCCTTTTTTATCTATATCTGCTGTATCACCTATTGATAATAGAGCTAATATCTGGCCTTGTTCTTCCCAAACATATTCCGACAACCGTTTTGATTGAAAGTCATGCCTTAGTTCTTCTGCACGTTCTTTACAGCCAATTTCATTTAGCAAAAGTGGATTTACATAATTTGAATATGTCCTTTTCCAATTCGTATTTACTATATCAATCGCTATATTATAATCTTTTTCTGATAAAGGACGTAACATAAATTTGTTCCTCCAACTTGACTTGACTTCTAATTTATTGCAAGAATGATTATACCTCATTCATCAAGATAAGCATAGCAGAGTTTTGTAAATATTTGATGAATAACGACAGGGGTTTGCTACATTACTTTGTTTACTCCATTGTTGTCCCTCCTCTGAAAAAATAAGGGCGCAGCTCTCACAAAAAAGAGCTACGCCCATTGGTCATTGATTAGATTGATTTTAACATCCGGTTAAAGTCGGCCACCCGCTCCGTCAGCCAGGAAGCTGCCATCGGCAAGCCGTAGGGACTGACCAGCCATGCCAGTATCATAAACCCGATAAAGCCATCCACCCGACCGGCGAACAGCACCAGCAGCCCGATCAGGAACAACAGCACCGCCAGGATACCGAGTATCATACCGGAGAACAGGCAGATAAAGCGGCAGAAAGCCACCAAAACTGTCAGCACCAGAACAACAGGGAACAATAAAACTTTCAAAAGTATTCTCATAGGGTGCGACCTCCTTTGAAGCTGTTTACAGGTTCACTATATCACATTAAAGCGAGAAAGTAAAGCCGCTATTTATAAATCATTCAGTTTCTCCAAAAGGGTGCTGATTGCGCCCCAAAGTTCCCGGTATCGCTCCTGCAGGTCGGCAACGTCCTCCTGATAAAGATTGCCGGTGCTGTTCACCCGTTTGGCGATCTGGTTCAGGTTATTGGAACAGATCCGCAACAGGGACACCAGAGCTTTGAAGTCGGACATATCCACCTGCACCGCATACCCGTCTACCGCCATTTTCCGCAAGTAGGCCCGCTGGTTGTGAATGCCAAGCTGCGTCATCTTTTTTTCAATGATTTCTTTTTCCTCCGGCGACACCTTGAAATAAAGCGGAATGGTGCGCCCGCTGCATGATTTCATCAGATTGCCACCTCCATATCCTTGCCTTTTTGCGGGGTGGAAGCGGTAGCCTCAGATTCAACCCCAAGGCGTTTTAGCATTCCTTTGATAGAGGGCTTTCCTCCATCCAGTTCTTCTTTATCCCGTTCCCGCTTGCCGGTGGATTTCCCATCCATATTCAGGGCAATCCGCAGCACATTCAGGCGGGATGTCTTTTCAGCCAATTCCTGCTCCTGGGGGAAGGGGCGCTTCACTTCCAGTTTTGCTTCTTCCATTTGCGCGTTCAGGTTTTCCAGTTTACCACGGTTTTGCTCCAAATTATCCGCGATGGCGGCCAGAGCATTTTCCAGACGGGCGATGTTGCCCACCGGGTCGCTCCCCAACTCAATCGTATGGGAAAGGCTGTGCTTCATTGTCACCTGAAATTTCTGTGTGGAAGTATCGGCCCATAGGGTCATGGGAAAGCCGCGATACTCGCCCAGGGGCACCCGATCCGCAACATCGGTCATTTTCGTACAGGCATCAATGATGGCCTGACCAGCGGCCTTGCGCTCCGTGTAGGTCTGGCCTGCCACCGTGATGGAGAAATGCTCCTTATCCGGTAGAGGGTGGGCCTGCACGACGGCCAAGTCCTGTTCCAATCCTATGATCCGTTCCTGCGTGCGGCTGATTGCTTTCGGGAAAAACTGAATCAACTGATCTTCCAGTTGATACCGCTGTCCCTCATGGTTGGCTTTCAGAAGTTTCAGCTTCGTCACCTGGCTGTCCAGATCGGTCATCTCAATAATGCGCGGGTCGCCGGAAGCCAGGGCCTTGACTTCGGCATAGCTTAAAGCGGCTTCGTCCACGTCCTCACAGGAACGGGAGGGATTTTTGCCGCTCATCAACTGGCCGATGAATTTCTGCTTGTTCTCCAAAATGCTCCAGTTATACGCGTCAAAGGTATTCTCCGTAACGTACTTATATATCTTGACCGTTTTATTGATATTCCCTTGCCGCAGGATACGGCCTTCGCGCTGCTCAATATCGGCAGGCCGCCAGGGACAATCCAAATGGTGCAGCGCGGCAAGGCGGGTCTGGACGTTGGTTCCCGCGCCCATTTTGGCCGTGGAGCCAAGCAGCACACGCACCTGGCCTTTCCGCACCTTTGCAAAAAGCTCTGCTTTCTGAACCTCCGTCTTTGCATCGTGAATAAAGGCGATTTCCTCCGGCGGTACGCCCTGGGCCATCAGCTTTTGCTTCATATCGTCGTAGACGTTGAAGGAACCGTCCCCCTTTGGGGTGGACAGGTCGCAAAATACAAGCTGCGTCCCCTTGATTTCCTCCGTGTCCCGCCAGACCTGCAACACATTCCGGACGCAGGCATTGACCTTGCTTTCCGGATCGTCCGGCAGCGTCGGGTCAGACAGCCGCTGATCCAAGGCCAACTTGCGGCCATCCGAAGTGATTTTGAGCATATTGTCCTCGCGTGGTTCCACCTCACGATTGCGTACTGCTTCGGCCCGTTCCCCCAGGTCAGCAACCAAATCCCGCTGGAAGTCGCTGGGGGTGGTGACTTCGGTGATTTTCTCCGCCTCTGGAACCGGCAGGCGCAGCATATCCGCTGTCTGAATATCGGCGGCCTCCCGCCACATGGCCATGAGTTCCGGAAGGTTGAAAAACTTTGCAAACCGGGTCTTGCTGCGAAAGCCCGTTCCCTCCGGGGCCAATTCAAGGGAGGTGGTGGTTTCGCCAAAGTTTGCCGCCCAACTGTCGAAATGCTCCAGACCGCTGGACTTTAACAGGTCATATTGCAGGTAGCGCATCATGGTATAGAGTTCCACCATTGAATTACTGACAGGGGTGCCGGTGGCAAAGACTACGCCGCGCCCGCCGGTGATTTCATCCAGATACCGGCACTTTGCAAACATATCAGAGGACTTCTGTGCTTCAGACTGGCCGATACCCGCCACATTCCGCATTTTTGTTGCCAGGAACAAGTTTTTGAACCCGTGTGCCTCGTCCACGAACAGCTTATCGACGCCCAATTCCTCAAAGGTAATCACATCATCCTTGCGGCCCTGGTCGTTTAGTTTCGCCATCCGTGTTTCCAGGTTCTTTCTGGATTTCTCCAACTGCTTGATGGTATAACGTTCTCCGTTCTGTTCCTTTGCATCCTGGATACCATCAATCACCTGGTCGATCTGCTCCTGAAGGATGGCTTTCTGACGCTCCGGCGAAAGGGGGATTTTTTCAAACTGACTGTGTCCAATCACCACCGCGTCATAATCGCCGGTGGCAATCCGGCTGCAAAATTTTTTCCGGTTGGCAGGTTCAAAATCCTTTTTCGTCGCCACCAGCACATTGGCTCCGGGATAGAGCCGCAAAAAATCCGCGCCCCATTGTTCGGTCAGATGGTTGGGAACCACCACAAGGCTTTTCTTCGCCAGCCCCAGGCGTTTGGATTCCATTGCTGCCGCCACAATCTCAAAGGTCTTGCCCGCGCCCACACAATGGGCCAACAGGCTGTTTCCACCGTAGAGCATCCGGGCCACCGCGTTGCGCTGGTGGGGCCGCAGGGAAATTTCCGGATTCATGCCGGAAAACCGGATATGCTCCCCGTTGTAGCTGCGGGGCCGGATCGCGTTATAGAGTTCATTGTACTTCTGGCACAGGTCGGCACGTCGGGCCGGGTCTTTCCAAATCCAATCCTTGAAAGCCTCCCGGATCTGCTCCTGCTTCTGCTGAGCCAGCATGGTTTCTTTGGCGTTGAACACGCGGCCGGTGGTGCCGTCCGGATTATGGATGGTATCATATATCCGTGTGTCCCGCAGGTTTAGGCTGTCCTCAATGATGGCGTAGGCGTTTCTCCGTTTGGTTCCGTAGGTCACATAGGCCAGGGAATTGTTCAGACTGTCCCGCGATTTCCCGCTCACATTCCACTCACCGGTGGCAGAGGAATAGCGTACCTGGATGTCCCTCTTGTAGCTGAACGGGGTTTTTAAGAGTTCATGGACAAATTGGGTGTAATACTTCGGGTCAATCCAGGTAACACCGATCCGCACGTCGATCTCCGCTGCGGAGAGGTCTTTGGGCTGGGCCTGCTCCAGTGCGGCCACATTCTCTGCAAATACAGGGGCAATCTCTGCCGCCGCCCGTGCAGCGGCCAGCTTCTTCCGGACGTTGCCGGATAAATACTCGTCTGCCGTTTCCCATCCATCTAACGGGCCGCCACCGGCTTCCGGATTTTTGTAGATGACCCCTTTCAGGTCGCGGATGATGCTGTCGGTTTCGCCTGGGGTGTCAAGAAGGGAGGACATATACCCTAAATCCACACGGGCACGTTCTCCAATAGAAACGGCCAGGGCTTCGCTGGCAGTGTCCACATGGTCAATCGTCACCTGTTGGTTGATGGTGCGCTTTGTGAACATATCCGCCTTGCGCTCCAGGTTTCCGTCCTCGTCCAATACCTCCAGAGAACACAGCAGGCAGTAGGACGAATCCTGTTCAAAGGCCCGCTTGTTTCCGGTGTTGTTTAAAAGGCCGTACTCTGCGGTATAAGCGTCATAGGCTTGATTCAGTTTTTCCTGGGCGGCCTTGATATTCTCATCGGTGCCGCCATGAAGCTGCAACTCAATGAGGTTTCGGGTCAGTTCCCGAAGGCCAATCATCCCCCGGATACGCTTTTCGGTGGTGGCGGGAACCTCTACCGGAATCCGTTCGCCGTTCTCCACAAAGTACAGCTTGCCGCTGACCTCCGTGTAGCTGAAATTCCGGGCTTCCAGATCGGCGGTTTCCATCCGTTCTAACAGTACCGGGACTTCCACCGTACCTTTTTGGGAGAAAAGCTGCTGATCCGGCGGGGAAAGTTTTGAAAGAGCTTCGCTCAACTGGTCGGACAGCTCAATCCCAGGAAGCGGAGCGCAGGTGGTTTCCCGCTCATTCCCGTACATACTCTTATCCCAGGCCATTGTGCCAAGCACCATATCCGGATGGGTTTCAAAGTAGCGGTTGATGGAGATTCCGTCTGCGGTCTGCCCCAAATGCACCCAATCCGGCATCTGCTCCGGCGGCTGCACCCGTTTTTGCAGGAACAAAATATCTGTCGTCACATCCGTACCGGCGTTTCGGGAGAAGGCGTTATTCGGCAGGCGTACCGCGCCCAAAAGGTCGGCCCGCTGCGCCAGATATTCCCGCACGGTGGAATCCTGCTTATCCAATGTACCCTTTGAAGTAATAAAGGCCACGATTCCTCCGGGCCGTACCTTATCCAGCGTTTTCACGAAAAAGTAGTCGTGAATAAGAAGGTTTTGTTTATCGTACCGAGGATCGGCCAGCTTGTAGCTGCCAAAAGGCACGTTTCCCACAGCCAGGTCTATGGAATTGTCCGGCAGGTTGACGCGCTCGAAGCCGTCCACAGTGATGTTGGCCTGGGGATAAAGCTGCTTTGCCAGCCGCCCGGTAATGCTGTCCAGCTCCACGCCCATCAGGGTGGCATTTCGCATGGACTCCGGTAAAAGGCCAAAGAAGTTTCCCACGCCCATTGCAGGCTCCAGGACGGTATCCGGATGAACGCCCATCTGCTCCAACGCCTGATACATTCCCTCAATCACGGTTGGGCTGGTAAAGTGAGCGTTCAGGGTAGAACCACGGGCAGAAGCATATTCCTCCGGGGTCAGCAGCGTTTTTAACTCTGCATATTCTGAAGCCCACTTTTCATTGGCTGCGTCAAATGCCTGGGGAATGCCGCCCCACCCAACATAGCGGGATAGAACTTCCTGTTCCTCCGGCGTCGCGCTGCGGCCCTGGGCCTCCAAGTCCTTCAAGAGCCGGATTGCAGCCACGTTGTTCTGGTATTTTGTCTTTTGCCCGCCTGCACCCAGGTCTGGATCGGTGATGTGGAAGTTTTGGGCAGTATTTTCCGGAATGACTGCTTTGATTCGCTCCCATTCTTCATCGGACACAGTAATATCAACTTCATGGGTAGCGGGGCCGCTCCCGATTGTCAGGGTATCGCCCTCGCGGGTAATCGGCTGACCAGTCAAATCAGGCTGTTGCTTTTCGGCATCTGCCTTCTCCAATTCTTTTATAAATTGAGCAGCAGATTCTGCATCGGGAAAAACCTTTGCCCAACTGTCATCGTCGTAGTAATAGTCCCATGTTTCTTCATCAAAGATGGCAAATCGGCCACCATCCGGGACATAGGAATCCGTGTCACTGGCTTCTATCACAGAATAGCGGCTATGTGGCACTGCCTTCTCTTGCACCAGTGGTCCCTCCTGCATCGCGTCCATTCCTGTGTGGATCAGGCTGTCAAAATCCAGCACGGAAAGCTCCTGGTCAATCAGGTCTGAGAGGGTTTCGTATTTGTCCTGATGTACCTGCACCCCGTCTACCAGATAGCAGACGGCATAATCCACCAGATCCGCATCCACCTGAAGGATGTGCTTTTCGTCCTCAGTGGTGGTGCAGGCCAGCCCGATATGCCGCAGGTCGGTAAATTCCACCTCGGAGCCGTATTCCCGTTCACAAAACTCGGAAATCAACCCTTTCGCGGTATCAAGCTGGGACTGTCCATAAGCGGCGGCAGCCCCAGCAAGCATTTCCTCTGTACGCGCTGCCACAGCCAGGTCTTTTTCCTGCTGGTGTTCCACCCATTCCCGCACCACGGCTACCGGCTCACTGCGGAAGATGGGAAATCCGGTGCCAACCGCGAAGGTATCATCCCGCAGACTGACGCGGCCCGCAGCGTAATCGACCTGATCGACGGTAAAGGTGCGTCCATCCTGTTCCAACTTCATTCCAAGAGGGATAAAGTCAGACACTTCCAGATTTTTGACAACCTGATACCGGCCGTTCTCCAGCTCGCCAATGGTGACGTTATGGCCGTGAAGCTGCAACTGCTTTGCCAGATGGGGCCAGCCCAGGTTGGTGCCGGTAACGATGGTTTCCCCAAGGCCGGGAATCTCCTGAACCACAGTCTTTAGGCCCAGGTCGGCGGCAGCCTGCTTTGCGTCCTCCCCATAGAGCAAAAAATAATCGCCCACCTTGACGCTCACAAAAGAGCCGGGGTGATCGGCCTTTAATTTCATGTACTCTGCCACATCCGGCACAAAGGAAAGAGGAATAGGGGCTTCTGTGGACGGTTTGACCGCTTCGGACGCGCCCGCGCCGGTGGGTTCCGGGGAGGAAACTGGCGGGGGTGGGGTTGTACCCTGGCTATCCCCGTTTTGGGGTTCTATCTGTCCACGCCCGGCCGCGATAAAGTCAAAGGATAACTGCTCATTGGTTGCTGTGCCGGATTGCTCGAACAGTTTCCGGCTGGCCGTCTCCAGCTTGTTATCCTTAGGCTGCTCCGGCGTTTTGCGCCTGGAACGGGAAGAAGCGGAGGCCGCAGCCTCCGTTTCCTGATGGGAAATCTTCTGTATCTGTATTTCCGGCAGGTCAAAAAGGGTGAGCTGCCGGTAGTCCGGTTTGGTGGAAAACGGTGTTTCCATCTCCACAGACGAAGAAACGGCAGGCTGTTCACCTGCCGTTTCTTCCGGATTTAACTGTAAATCAGGTCGCTTCGGATGATCTCCTCCGCCGACTGCCGGATGTTGTTCATCCGCTGCACCCATTCCATCTGATTGCTGGCTTTCAATGCTTCGGTCACGCCCTGTTCTTTCGCCATTTCTGCCACCAGATTGTCCATCTGCTCCTGGGCTGTCCGGTCGATCTCGGTCAGATGCGCCCACAGCCTGCCGGTCAACAGCATCGAATTGTAAAGTCCCTTGCGGTGCTCCATCAGATATTTCTCCCTGGCTCTTCCGAACCGGCCCAGGGTCTGCGGCTCGTTCTCCACCTCGTCCATCCGGAGATTGGGCACCTGATACCCATTCTGTTTGCTGTATGTCAATGTCGCCATGCTTATCGCTCCTTTCGTGCTTTAATGTGCTAAAGTTTCCTTTATCATTATACGGCTCCACGCCAGACTTTGCAAGAGAATTTTGGGCCTTTTCCCATTCTATTTTCCGTATGGTATCGCCAATCTCCAAAAGCAGCTCCCGGCTCCCTTGAGATACCGCCGTACCCAGGCAGGCCAGGGCAGCGATGGTATTGAAATTGGTGATTTCACGGAAATCCTCTGCATCCAGGTAACGGCTCACATCCAGGCCGCAGCGGGAAAGGACAGCGTACTGGACGCTTACCCGCAGGGTGTTGCGGAACAGCACCTCCACATTGAAATCGTCCAGCTCCTCTAAAAAGCTGTCCTCCCGTTCATAGAGTAAATCGGACAGGTATTCGCCGTAGCTTTCCTGCACCAGCTTTTCCGCTGTCTCCATCAGAAGGTCGCCCAAATCGCCGGAGCCGTCAATTCCAAAAGTCTCGCGCAGCCGTTCCACAACCGGCTCGCGGTTTTCCTCCGTCAGTTTCCACAGCCAGGGATTTTTACCGCCCCGCACCGGATGAGTGTCAGCCACATCATGCACATAGTCCAGATAAGGCTTGCCGCCATATCCTTTGCGGATCAGCGCGATAGCCGTGCTGCCTGCATTGACCCACCGACGCATTTTATTGTTCCAGGTAGGCATATCCGCGCAGGCCGTCGCGTTCGGCTTCTGTGCGTAAATCAAAAGCTGATCGTCAAAATCGTAGGCTTTATAAAAGCGTGCCGCCGTAGTGAGAAAGCGGCACCATTCTTCTGGCGAGTGTGTGACCTTCCGGCTGGTTTCCGCAGCCAGTTCCGAAATGGTCTGCCATTTCTGTGCCATAAGAGCCTCCTTTCCAAAAAGCAGGGCGGCATAGTCACCCCATGCCGCCCCGAATGATTATGCTGACTGCCTGCGCTCCCGATTGCGCTGGTTCATCTCGTCCAAAACCCGTTTCTGTGCTTCGGAGAGCGCCCGTGGCGGTGAGATTTTCACCCACTTTTTAGGCAATTCAAAGGTCAGCCCGCCGCAGCGGTTATCCTCAGTCTGCCGCACCTGGGCCGGGTGGGTCTGGCACAGTTCCAGAAGCACCCGCTGCAAGGACGCGTTATGGGTGTAAACGCTGGCTGTGGTTTCTGCTTCGTTAAAAAGAATGATGGTTTCCTGTTCTACCTTCAGCAAGGCCATCCCGATCACCGTTCCCTTTCCGGCACACTGGCCCCAGGCAGGGGACGCGCCTCCTGCGCCCGGCGGAGCTGCCCCCGCAGGGACGGCGGCTTTTGGGGCCTCTTTTCTTCCCTGTGTTCCGGTGCTTTGGCGGTATCGCTGGTCTTTTCCGCCTCCCGGTCTTTGGCGCGGGTTCGATCCGGCTGACATTCCAGAAAAGCAAGGATTTCTCCATCCGGATAGCGGATCGGCTCAAAAATACGTCCGGTCTGCAAAAACATCCCCTCCATTCCGGCCCCGGCCTTATAGTTTCCCTGGCTGTCCCGTTCACTTTCCAGAAGCACCAGGCCGTTGTCCAGCACATACCCCGGCTCCTTGCGCTGGTTCACCCCCGGCAGGCCGATGGTCACAGAAAAATCGGTGATGGCAGCAAACTGTTCGCGGGGGCCGACCTCGGCAAAGGCGTGAGGCTGCATTTCATCCCCCTCATAAACGGGGACAAACAGCTTTGGAGCTGCTGGTGCGCCGGTAACGGTGTGGTCGCCGGATTCATACACGCCTGGGGCCTCCTCCATAAAGTAGAGAAGCGTCCCATTTTCCAAAATGTACTCCACGCCGGGGATATTCTCATAGCGCGGCCCCAGGTATCGCTCAAAAGTGTCAAAGGGCACCACGGCATATTGGTTTCGTTCCTCACTCATGCTTTGCACCTGCTTTCTTCTGGTCAAATTCCAGCTTGTAATTCACATACTTGCCGGTATCGTCGAGTACCACGGTGGCATCGTAGGCCACGCCCTTTTTCTCGCTGAATAGGCCGGTCATTTTGACACGGCCCTTTTTCAGCAATGCGCTTGCCACCGCTTTGGTCAGTTCTTTATGCTTGTCGGTAAAGAAGCGGCTGTTCTTCCACATGGTAAACCCGCAGGAACGGTCAACACACAGAAAACTCAGCTTGCTTTCCACCACATCCTTGCCGCAGCGGGGACACTTGCCAATCGGCTCCCGTTTATCAAAGAGGGAGGTATCTGCCTGGATTGCCCGGTAGCTCTCCACCAGATCGGCGGTCATCCGTTCAATCCCAGAGAGGAAATCGTCTGCGGAACGCTCCCCACGCTCCACCTCCTTTAAGGATGCCTCCCATTCTGCGGTCAGTTTGGCCGATTTGATGCTGTCTGGCAGCACCACAATCAGGTTATGGCCTTTTTTCGTGGGAAGAAGCTGGCGGCCCTTGCGTTCCAGAAAGCCGCCGCGTACCAGCTTTTCGATCACACCGGCGCGGGTAGCCGGGGTTCCCAGGCCCGTGCGCTCCACATCCTTAATCTCTGCAAATTCCTCTGCACTGGCGTGTTCCATCGCGGAAAGCAGCAGATCTTCCGTGAAGTGTTTGGGCGGGCTGGTGGTTCCTTCACGCACCGCCGCCTTGCAGCCGGAAAGGGACTGCCCCTCGGTGATGGAGGGCAGCGCGGTCGGTTCCGGGTCGTCCTTTTCTGGCTTCTGCTTCAGCGTGGAGAGGAAGGCTTGCTCCACAGCCTTCCAGCCAGGGCTTGTTACTACGCGCCCCTTTGCGGCAAAGAGAGTACCGCCGCAATCCAGCTCCACAGCCGTATCCTCGTAAACCTGTTTTTCGCTGACCGCGCATAAAAGCCGCACGATGACCAATGTGAGGATGTTGCGCTCCCCGGCAGGCAATGCGGCAAGCGCATCCTGCTTTACCTGCATGGTAGGCAGCAGTGCATGATGATCGCTGACCTTTGAAGCGTCTATTACACGGGAGATGTCCGTCGGCCCCACCTCCACAGAAAATGGCAGGCTGGAAACAGATTGCTCCAAAAGCTCCGGCACTGTGGCGGCGGTGTCCTCTGTCAGATAATTGGAATCGGTACGGGGATAGGTCAACAGCTTCTTTTCATAGAGGGCCTGGGCATAATCCAACACCTGCTGGGCAGTGTAGCTAAACAGCCGGTTTCCGTCCCTTTGGAGGGAAGTCAGGTCATATAGCTTCGGCGGGCTGGCGTTGCGCTGCTTTTTCTCCACCCTTCGGACAGTGGCAGTCTGGCCTGCACAGGCAGCTTTCAGTTTCTCCGCTGCCTTTTTATCTGCCATCCGGTCGCTTGCGGCAGGAAAACCGCAATCCAGTTCCACCGTGTAAAACTTCTCCTTTTTGAAACTGTCAATCGCGGTTTCCCGTTCCACTACCAGGGCCAGGGTAGGGGTCATGACGCGCCCCACGTTGAGCGTTCTTCGGTAAAGGGTGGAGAATAGCCGGGTTCCGGTAATTCCCACCAGCCAATCCGCCTTTGCCCGACAGAGGGCCGCAGCATAAAGAAGGTCATACTCGCTGCTGGGGCGCAAGGCGGAAAATCCCGCTTTGATTGCGTCCTCCTCCATGGACGAAATCCACAGACGCTCCATCGGTTTGCGGCACCCGGCCTGCTGATACACCAGCCGGAAAATCAATTCCCCTTCGCGGCCCGCGTCGGTGGCACACACCAGGCTGTCCACGTCGGCGCGGTTCATCAGGTCAGAAAGCACCTTGAATTGCTCCTTTTTTCCTGGGTCAACGATAAACTTCCATTCTTTCGGAATAATCGGCAAGTCCTCATACGTCCACTCGGAATACTTCGGGTCGTAGGCATCGGCAGGGGCCAGCCCCACTAAATGCCCGACGCACCAGCTTACCAGAAAGCCGCCGCCCTCCAAATATCCTTGTTTTTTCTGTTTTGCCCCCAGCACAGCGGCCAGGCTTTGGGCCACGCTGGGTTTCTCGGCAACCACTAATTTCAATCGCGTTTCCTCCTTTTCGATAAAAGCTCCTTGTAGCAGACACCCACACAGCGCCTTCCCACGCCATAGTTGCAGCCATAGCAGGGATGATCGGGCGGGAGCGCCGGAGGTTCCGGCGCCCGCCGCCCGGCAGGTTTCTGCTGCATCATCCGTTCCAGCCCTGGATTGTTACTGAATAGGGGCATCCTCGTCCTCGCCTGGAAGTTCCTGCTCCTCCTCATAAAGCCGGCGCTGTTCGGCTTCTTCCTCGGCAGTCAGTTCCTTCACAGGTTCTTCCAGCTCTTCCTCCCGGATGGTCGGCTCTTCCGGCCCTGCAAACTCAAATTCATCCAAATCGGCAGCATCGTCCAATTCGTGTTTGGGCTTATAAATCTTGAAGTAGTACCCCAGGCCACCTACGGCAAGCACCGCCACGCCGATCAAGGCCAGCATAACCGGACTGGTGCCGGTTTCCGGCGCAGGCTCCGGTTCGGGTTCCTCTATTACCTCGACAGGCTCCTCCGGCTCCGGTGCCGGTGTAGGTTCCGGCTCTGGTTCCACCGGCTCAGTGGTTTCTTCCGCGTCCGGCTCGGCAAGGGCCATCAGGTCGGACTCCGTGACCGCATTGAGGAAATAGACGTTTTCCGTATCGCGCTGTTTATCAATAACCAGATAAAAGACGTTTTCATCCTCGGTCACAATGGTATAAAACTCCTTTTCGTCCTCGCTGGTGGCGTTATCCAGGACAGTGCCGGTTCCGTTTGGGGTAAAGGGGTTCGGCTCGGCAGTATCCTTCGGTTCGGTAGTTTCCTCCACCGGCGCGGGTTCCGTCTGCGGTTCGTTACTCTGTGCATAGGCAGTAACAGAAAAGGTGCCAAAGCACACCGCAAGCGCGGCCAGCACCATAAAAGAGCGTAGCTTATTCTTCATCGTCCATTTCCTCCTGTTCCTCCGGATTCTGTACCGACACAGGCAGGCCGCCGGTATTGCCGTTGCGGATGGCCTGAATGATGGAGGCCAGTTCTTCCGGCGTGACCTCCAAGCCGCGCACCATACCAACAATCTCAGTATTCTCAAGTTCCGTTTTCTGCTGCTCCAGCTCCCTAAGCCTTGCCTGCTGGGTAGTGATTTTTCCCTTGACCTTCTCAATCTCGGTCACGATTTTCTGAATTTTCTGGTTCATCAAAACTCCTTTCCGGGCGGTTATAAGCGCCCAAATGCGTAAAAGTGCTGTTGCCAGTAAGATGTGTTGATATTGGCGTACTGAATGGGTGAGCCACAGTGGATCATCATCCCGTCGCCTACATAAATCCCTACATGGGACACCGGCCCCGCGCTGTCATAAGTTCCCGTGAAAAAGATAATGTCCCCTGGTTTGGCTTCGGAGGACGAAATAATCGCGCACTGATTGTAAATGCCTTGCGCTGTGGTACGGGGCAGGTTGTGAACGCCGCTGTTGGTAAAGACCCAGCAGACAAAGCCGCTGCAATCAAAGCTGGTAGACGGATTTGAGCCGCCCCAGACGTAGGGGTAGCCCAGGTACTTTTCCGCTTCGGTAATCAGCGCGGCAAAGGACGGGTCGGACAGGGCCTCACCGGGGATCTCATAATGCTCCCCTTCAGAGGGGTTCGCGTAGATGTTGTCCCCGAACAGATAGGGCTTGTTGCCTTTTAACTCCAAGATGGCGGCATACCGGCCCTTTTCATCTTCGGTCAGGTTTTCCACCGCCACCGTCCCCAGGGAATGGTTCCGCAGGGTCACATGGAGAATGTAATACTCATACGCCTCCTCGCTTTCATGTTCGTTGCCTTCCTCATCCGTCCAGGTCACAGTCCGGTAACGGATCTGCACCTCCTCACGGATGGTAAGGGTATATTGCTGGTTGAACAGGGCTTCTAATTCTGCCTGTACCTGGGCCGGGGTGAAGGCATTGAATTTTGCAGTCAGGTAGGAAATCAGCTCATTGGGATCGTGGCCAATGGTGTCCACATCGTACTGGTACTCGTCATAGCCGGGAAATTCGCTTTCGATGTTGGCCATCCGGCGTTCCAGCTCCTGTTCCAGCGCGATATAGTTGTCCTCCACCTGCAAAATGTCGGGATCTTCGGAGGTATAGGAGGTTCCAAGTACGGCCCCCATCGCCCCTTCCATTGACACAGAGCAGGAGGACAGGGAGGAAAAGAGCAGGATAAACAGCAAGGCCACCCCGCCGACAATCACCAAAACGCCCTTATTGTTCTTGACCAGGGCAACGGCAGCCTGTCCTGCGTTGCTGACTGCCTCCTTCGCTTTTTTCGCCACCGCAGCCCCGCGGCTCCCGGTTTTTCTTGCCTCCCGGTAGGCTTTGGCATACTCACGCTTTAGTTTCCGCTTCTGAAAAAGGGCCGACAGGGAATGCTTTTGCAGCTCTGGATTGTCCCGGACGGCGGCGTGGTAATTGGCATTGACTGTTGCCTTTGCACTTTTGACCTCCAGCCGTTCCACCTTGCGGTAGGGCGCATCCTTTACAGAGCGGTAGCCTTTCCGGATCGCGCCTGCCGCCAGATTTTCCGCTGCAAACTCGGTCTTGTGGGCCGCTTCGGTGCCTACATTTTCCTTTTCCACCTGCCGGATTTTACTGTGAGCCGCCAAATCCACCGTCCGGCCAGCTTTCAGGCCAGCCCGCGCCACCGGGTTTTTCCGGCTGCGCGGTTTTACCTCGTCCTCAAAACTCAGCGAGTGCCGAACCTTGCCGGTCATAGCGTCAAATTCCCGGTTGATCCGGGCACGGCGCTTCTTTGGAAGGTCAGCTTTGGCTTTTTCCAGCTTTTCTCCCAGGATTTCCGCCTTTTTCTCTGCATGGGCAGCCCGTTCCTCCGCTGAAAAATGCAGCCGTTTGCTTTTGGCTGCATCATCCGCATCGTAGATATTGCGTTTTCGCTTCATGGGCCACCCCCTTATGCCGCCAGTTCGGAAGGCTTCGTGGTCATTACCCGGTAGAGCTGTGTATTACGCGGGAATTTGTCCTCAAAGGGAATGATCTTATCCCCGAAGAACAGAAGGCCCTCGCCCTCGCTGCTGTTGGTCACATGGGAAAGTTCCTGTGGCGAAATGCCAAGCCGCTGGGCCAGGATATTCCGGTCGCTGGCACCCTGATTTAACATCAGCACGAAATCGCTGTTTTCCAGGATGTTCTCAATCTCGGAGCTGTCCAAAAGGTCTTTGACGTTCTGCGTCAGCGATGTGGGAATCCCGTTCCACTTACGGAACCGCTTGTAAATCTCAGCGGTGTAGGCCGCCGTCTGTGGCTCCTTTAAGAGCAAGTGGAACTCATCTAAGAATATCCGGGTGGTGATACCGGCATAGCGGTTGACCGCAGTACGCTGCCAGATATGCTTCTGCACATTGGACATGACCAGCTTTTTTAAGCCCTGTCCCAGCTTGCTGGTGTTGTAGCAGACCATACGGTTATTCAAATCCACATTCGTTCGGTGATTCAGATAAGATAGGCTGCCGGTGACGTAAATCTCCATCGCCGTAGCCAGATCATCCGCCCGCGAATTGTGTTGCTCCCGCAGGCATTGGTACAGGTCACCCAGGACGGGCATATTCTCCGGCCTGGGGTTCTTCAGGTAATCCCGGTAGACCAGACTGATACAGCGGTCAATCAGGGATTTTTCAATGGGCATAAGCGGATTGCCATAGGAGGCCATCATCAGCTCGCACTGTGACAGCAGGAAATCCGCCTGCATGAGCATGGGCGACTCGCCTACATCGGTGGACAAGTCCAGATCCATCGGGTTCAAATAGCTGTGGCTGTCCGGGGCCAGGTAGATCGTTTGGCCGTGAAGCTGCTCCGTCAGGGCGGTATATTCATTTTCCGGGTCTAAAATCAGGATGTGGTCATTGGTGGCAAAAAAGGCATTGGCCATCTCGCGCTTTGCAAAGAAGGATTTTCCGCTGCCCGGTGTGCCCAGCACGATCCCGTTGGGGCATTTGAGGGTTTTCCGGTCTGCCAGGATGATGTGCTTCGTCTGCGTATTGACACCGTAGTAAAGGCCGCCCGGCTGGAACACCTCACAGGAGCGGAACGGCAAAAAGATTGCCGTCCCGCTGGTGGTAAGGCCACGCTGGATCTCCACCTGGTTCACGCCCAGGGGCAGGGCCGATACAAAGCCCTGTTCCTGCTGATAGTCCAGCCGGATCAGGTTGCAGTTGTTGGCGTTGGCGATGCCGTTCACCGAATAGATGATGTTTTCCAGCTTCTGTTTGGTTGGCGCGGTATGCACCAGAAGGATTGTGACCATAAACATCTTTTCATCGTGGTTCTGCAAATCCTCCAGCAGCTTTTCCGCCTCCTTCCCGAAGGTCACAAGGTCAGGGGGGAGAATGTCCATGTCGAAACCGGAGCGCACCGCCCGTTTCTGTTCGTCGATTTTTGCCTTGTCCAAATCGCTCAGTTTCCGTTTCACGGTTTTCAGCGCAGCGCCCTGGTCAAGCGCCTTTGCGTGGATGCTGACGATCTGGCTGCTTTCGATATTCAGAAGCGCGTTCAGCAGCGTGTCATACAGCTTCGTGGCCTGGATCTGCAAAAAGGAAACCGCGCCGACCGACGGGCCAACGCGGAAATACCGGCCCTCCTTAAACAAGAAGGAGCTGGGCGCAATATAGTCTTTGCTGGAAAGGCCGGTTCCCACCAGCGAGTCCCAGTTGAATTTGAATTTCTGCGGCTCATCCAGGTGCAGACAGTGATGCAGCAGCAAAAGCCGTTCATAGCCGTCCATCCCGTGGGCCTGGGTTCCAATGCCTTTGAACCGTTCCAGCACATCGGCCTGAATCTGTTCCAGGCGGGACGCGGCCTGCTTTACGTCCTCGGCCTCCACTGTGAAGGTCAGGCACAGGCTGCGTTCCGTCTTGCACAGGCTGGCTTTCGTGAGCAGCATATCGGAAAATTCCTTACGGATGGGGTCAAAGCTGTCGCCGGTGGGCGGGATACGCAGGATTTTCCGATACTCCGCCATATCCGGATAATAGCAGACCACGGAAAGCTGGAAGGCCACCGTGGGGCCGAAATAGTTGACCAGTCGGCAGTACAGTTCAAAGATGACCGCCTTATCATCGTCGGACGCTTCGGCATAGCTGCGATCCTCAAACGCAATGCTTTTGCTGTAAAGGCGGTTCCCCAGGCTGCACACCCCATTCTCATACATCTCCTCATAGGGAATGGTCTGCTGGGCGGTGGCGGCAATCTTACCGTCGCGCTTTGCCCTCCGGATTGCCTTTGCGAGCTGCTTTTTCTGTGCGACACTTAACGGCGTGTCCGGACGGATGATCAACTCGTCGCCCCAGCCCACGGCCCGTTTTCGCTCCCGTCTTTTCAGTAGTGGAAACAAGCTGTTTCACCTCCTCGTCAAAATAGGCTTGCCGCTCCAGGGCGGCAAATCGGTTGTCTGTCCGGTAGGGACGCGCCTGTTGCGTCAGGAACCGGACGCGGATATAGTTTTTCAGCATCTTTTCCGGCGGCTGCCCGTTCTTTTCGTAGAGTGCGAAAAAGAAGAATGGCAGGGCCGTGGTAATCAGAAGAACCAGAGCAATATCATTGCCCAGGCTTTTCCGGGTCAAAAAGTAGATTGGCACGGCTACCAGCGCGGCCAGCACAAAAAAGATGAGCTGCCGTTTCGTCAGTCCGAACACAACCTTGCTTTTCACCTCGGTCAAGTCCTTTGTGATGTTCACATGGGCCAATCAACTCACCTCCCGTAAGTTCTCTTGTGGCGGCCACCCCTGAATGGAATCAGCCACTTCATTGCCCCATACATTCCATCCCGGCGCATGGCTGCGGGCGAAAAGCTCAATCCGGGGAACGTCGCCCATCAGCCGAACGATGCGGCTGCGGGCTTCCTCCGGTTTCTTGCTGTGTTCTTCGATGTGGGACAAAATCACCTGATGTACCCCGGCATTGGCACGTTTCGGATGCCCTCTGGTGGCAAGCAAACAGATCTCGGCGTTTGCCCTCGTCCAGTAACCCATGCCGGTGAACAGGGTAGGCGCTTTCCGGTTTAACTTCACCCAAACGAAAGCAACGGATTTATAGGAAAATCCCCAGGCATCCAGCACCGGCCACGCCTCCTCCAGCAGAGGAAACGTCACCCAAAGGAACAGGGCACAGTCCTGTGCTGCCAGTAGATGAACCGGCAGCGCCTTTATATCTTCCAGGGACATGGTGGAATAATGGCTTTCCGCAGACCGGCCCGCGCCCTTGTTGCTCCACACCCGGTAATGCCAGGGCGGATCGGCATAAATTACAGAATATTTTCCAGGTTCATTCACTCGTCCACCTCCTTTAATGGGCGTTCAGAATACTTTTTGCTACGCTGCCCGACTTAAACAGGCTGAAACAGAGCAGGACGGTATAGGCAACGCAAGTCCAGATGGCTCCGTGCAGGTCACCGCCGGACAGGGACAGGCTTTTGACCAAAATCGCATAAATTCCGGTGATGACCATGATTAAGAAGCCTTGCAGCCCCAGGGCAACCAGGCCCCGGACGTAGTTGGTGCCAATATTTCCCCACTCATGGTTGGCAAAGGTGGCAAAAGGCAGCGGCCCCACGCTGGCATAGATATATATTTCAATCATTCTACCGTAGAGGATGATGGTGATGAGCGCGCCCATCACCGTCATGGCGAAGCTGACTACCCAGGTTTCCAGCATCAGGGCAAAGAGTTCGCCTAGGCCCTTTGCCTCCAACTCGGTGGTGATGGACGCCAGGGCCGACGAAATATCTATGCTGGCATTTGCGTCAATGACCCCGGCGCTTTGCTGCACCATTGTCTGTGCCACCTCAAAGATGGCGATGATAAAGTCGAATGTATGGCTGACGACGTAGGCCGCAATTCCAGCCTTGATGATCCATTTGAAAAAGATGAACGTATCAAAGTCGTGCATATTGTTCCGGTCTATGACCATGCGGATCAGTTCATAGGACAGGACTGCGGCAATTACAAGGCCCGCGATGGGGACGATTACAGACTCAGACAGGCTGTGAATCATAGAGAAGACGCCGGAGTTCCACTGCTCCGGCGTCTTTCCAACTTCCCCTGCGATAGTAGCGACCTTTGTATTTACATCACCAAACATATTCGACAGGTTTCCCGTGATGGCTTCAATCAGGAAATCCTTAATCCATTCTGTTATTGCGTCGATGATAAAATCCATAGGCCGTTACCCATACATTAACCGAGCAGACCAGACAGAAGGGGAACAACCTTCAGGCCCAGCAGAATGACACCACCTCCGGCCATAAGCTGCTTGACCCCTTGTGATTTGGAGGCAGGATTATCTCCCCCGTATCCTTCCATAAGGTTGATAACGCCCCACACGCCGACACCGGCACCGATGGCAGTCACGACAGTAGACAAAGAAGAAACAGCAGTGTTAAAGAATTCCATAGGAACCTCCTTGTAATGTGAAAAATAGGTTGGTAGAAACAAAAAAGGCCCACACCGTTTGAAAGGGTTCGCTGCAAACGGTGTGGGCGGTTAAGCCGCAGAAATCGAGTCGGCTTCTCCCAGGTCATAGACCTCAAATTCATCTTCCGGCTTTACCTTCAGCCGGTGGGCTAAGTACCCCTTCACATCCAGGGTGTACTTCGGGTTGGCATCGGCGGTGTACCGATACATCGGGTGACGGGTCAGGTCATACTTGCGGGAATAGAATGGCCGGACGCCCTGCACCTGCAAAATGCAGCGGCTGGAGGGCATAACCGCCAGTTCATCCACGCTTTTTAATTCCTTCCCCAATTTTTGATAGTTCAGGCCATAGCTGCGGGAAGTGCCCCGCGTGTCGCTGGTGTTATAGGTGTCGATGGTTTCTTTTCCAAGCATAGTGGCCACCATCTTTAGGCTGCTTTCCTCTTTCCCGCCAAGAAACAGCAGCGATGAGCAGCAGCCCGCAATGGTTTCCGCGTTGTCCCGGTACATCCCTTTAAGCTGGCTGTACGTCTGGAGGACGATATGTGCCGATATATTCCGCGAGCGGATAACGCTGACCAAATGCTCCCAGTTGGGAATTTTCTGATTGGCAAACTCGTCAAACAGGCAGGTCACATGAACCGGCAGCCGCCCATGATAGACGGTCAGCGCACGGTTGCACAGGACGTTGAACATCTGAGAATACATCATTGCTGAGATGAAATTGAACGTGGGATCGCTGTCGGACACCACCGCAAACAGGGCGATTTTTTCCTCACCCAGCTTTTCCAGTTCCAATTCATCGTACTCCATCATTTCCCGTACTGCCTGAATGTCGAAGGGGGCCAGCCTTGCGCTGCAGGAAATTAAGATCGACTTTAGAGTTTTGCCCGCAGCCATCTTAAATTTCTTATATTGGCGCACTGCGAAATGATTTGCGTCGCGCTGCTCCAACTGTTCAAACAGCAGATCCACCGCAGACTTAAAGTTCTCATCATCCTCCCGGCATTCGCAGGCATTGAGCATATCCAGCAGAGTGGTCATGTTCTTTTCTTCTTCCGGGGCTTCATAGTAGATGTAGGCGATCAACGCCTGATACAACAGGGCCTCGGCCTTGCTCCAGAAGTCATCCCCGCCTTTGCCTTCCTTGCTTTGTGTGTTTTCCATGATAACCGTCACCAATGAGAGAATGTCGGTTTCACTGTGGAGATAGTGGAAGGGGTTATAGTGCATCGAGCAGCCAAAGTCGATGGTGTTCAGAATTTTCAGCTTATAGTGACCTTGCTGCACCAGCGCACGGCCTACCTCCTCCACGACAGTCCCTTTCGGATCGGAGCAGACATAGGAGGCATTCATCTGAAGCAGATTGGGCTTGATGTGGTAGCGGGTTTTTCCGCTGCCGCTGCCTCCGATCACCAGGACGTTGAGATTGACATTCCGCTTTTCCGGATCGGCAATCTTTCCAAGAGTCAACCGCTCCGTATCGGTCAACAGGATATTTTGGGAGAAATCGGAGTTGATGAACGGCGCTATATCTTTTTCGTTGCCCCATCGGGCCGTGCCGTATTCTTCTCCATGCCGATACTTTTTCGCATTCTTGATCTTCGACCAGACCACCAGACGCAGCAGCACAGCCGCCGCTGCGCCCACCAGCAGGTCAAAGGGATGAAGGCTGGGAAACGGGTTTTGAAATACCAGCCCCAGCTTTGTAAATGCTGCCAGCAGCCGGTCAATCACATCGCCACCGGTAGTCAGCCGGTAGGCTTCCCCAAGCTTCGTGCAGAGCAGACCGGCAATCAGGTAGGGAAGGCTGACTTTGAGTGCCTTTGACGGATTGATTTTTGGCAGGTTCTTCATCGCGTCACCTCCTGCTGTTTGTTGCGGGAGAGAGACTGCGCCATTTTCCGGACAACCTCCTGAAGCTGTGTAAGCTGACGGCGAACCGACGGCTTTTCCTGGGATTGGCGCTTTACCACCTTGCCGGAATATTCCGCAAAGGCAGCGGTCAACGCATCCGCGTCCCGTGACTTGAAAAAGACCAGATAGCGGGGAGGCTGGCTTGTGGTGTCCTTTTTCAGTGCGAAATCAACGCCGTATTTACGGGCAACACGCTCAAAGGACTTGATGTTGCCATCTGTGATCTCGATATTGGAAACGCCTGCGCCCTGCCGGACAAGGTGCTTCACACTCTGCTTGCCCTTATAAATTTTCGGGTTCTTCTGGCTTTTTGTCATTTCTGCCAGGGCTTTTTCCAGGGCCTTCTTCAAGAGATTTGCGGTCAGCTTTCCCGCTTTAATGCTGATCGCCACAGATTTTTGTTCCAATTCTTCCTGCATGGGCTATCCTCCTTTCCGGCAGGGTGGAAATGGAAAGCAGAATACTAAGGCGGCACCACCAGCCGGTGCAGCAGGAAACGCAGCCGCCGGTGAAAGAAATCAACGGGCTTCTTCATGGCCCTGGCTCCGGATTTTCAAAATGCCGTCCAGCGTGGTGGCCGTAATACCAAGCCGCTGCGCCACAGCAATATCGTTCTTTACGGCTTCGTCCACCTCGTCGCCGCAGACAATCAACACATGGCTGCGCCGCAGCAGCTCCCGCGCCATGTCAATCCCGTCCTTGTGTTCGGCGGGGATGGAGTCATTGAGGAAGTGCGGCAGATAGAGGATAGGGCAGATCGGGGTAAAACCGGCCTGATAGACCTTGCGGCAGTAGACCACCGCCTGGTCGGTGTCGGTAAATTCCTGGCCGCTCCAGGCGGCAGAAATGTAAGCAAATGGTTTCTTCATGGGGTCGCTCCTTTCTCCGGCTTCGTGCCGGGTGGCAAACAAACGGCCCCGCGTCAAGAATGAAATGAACGCGCACCGTGCGCGTTCTTGACACAGTGCCGTTCATTTGCAGATTGGTAACCAAGGGCGGGCCGGATAAGACCGGATCGCCGCCCTCATTTGAGTATGAAAAAACAGTTACCCGCTGCCGTACATATCGTGATTGACAAGTGCGGTGTAGTAACTGTTGATGGTAGTAGGCGCATTGTAGAGGGAGGTCAGCAGGTAGGCGCGGATGTTCCGCACCTTCGTCGTATTCTCATGCAGGCTGTGGATCACATACTCGATATGGCCGGAGTCCAGCTTCAGCAGCCTGCTTTTCACAACCTCCTTTGGGTAGTCCTCGCCTCCAATGCGGATCATTTTTCGGGTACTGCATACCGTGTCTACCAGAATGTCCAGAATTTCATCCAGCAGGTCGCAGTCATAACCCAGGTTTTTCCGGAGAATGTCATACTCGATGTTCTCTTTCAAAATCTCCCGATAGGCCCGTATCGTATCCATCGTATCAGCCGCCGTAGGCGGTCTATCCTCCGAAGGCTGCGCCGCCGGATGGATAGATGGATCAGTATCGTTCCAATCAGTCTTATTCTTATCAGTATTGATTGTGTCCGATTTTCGGAAGTCAAGAGTTCCGGTTTGGGGAAGTGCAGACTTCCGGTTTTCGGAAGTCTTGACTTCCTCTTTCCGGATAAAGTTCTTGACGTAGATTTTTGTGGGGCGGCCCTGGCCCTGCTTCTTGCGCTCGATCAGGCCCACCTTGTCTAACTCGGTGAACAGGGACATCGCCTTGTTATGGCCGCAGCACATCGCGTCCATCGCTTCTTCCAACGTGAAGTAGATGAACACGCGCTCCTGTTCGTCCAGCCAGCCGTTGCGTATGGAAAGCCCCATGCGGTCTAACATCAAGCCGTACAGGATTTTCGCGTCTGCTGTTATGCGCCGGAAGCCGGGGTCGGTAAACAACACCTTCGGAATCCGGTAAAAGGTATATTGTTCTGCCTCCGTTCCGTAAAAGTAATCCAATGCACCCGGCTCGGCCATGTTTTCACCCCCTTTTCTCACAGACCGGCAAAACAAAAGGCGCTGCCCGAAAGCAACACCTTTTGAAGTGAACGCCGTCCGAAAGCGGCGTATTTATGCGGTTTTTTGAAGCTAATCCCTACAATTTAGCGGCGGCCTGTCTGTGTGTATTTGTTGATTGGTGGGGGGGTGTCCCTATGGCTAATTTGCTTTTCTGAAATTTTAGAATACGGTCTTTCTCCACTTGCAAGGGAAATGTTAGTAGCCGAATTTTCGGCTGCTAAGGGTAGTCCCGTTTCAGGATATCCTTGTCTATTGCTCAATTGTGAGCGATAGGTTCAAAGGTCGCGTTTTGCTACCTTTAGAATCAAAGGGTTGTAGATTTGTGGGCACCCGGTCATAGCACACTTCTGCGCACGGTGGACATTTTTGGCCATCGTCACTTGTGGCAATGGGAGTGTACCAGACAGTACAGGGTAGTACTCCTCATGCTGTGAACGAAACGCCGAACGTCTTGACTCACTTTCAACATCGTTCAAATTGAACGGTGTTGAGGGTAGTATAACGAAGGTACGTAATATTATTACATATAATCTGCGCGGTGTCATGGAGATCTGCTGCTACAGCCCCCATTCCAAGACCAACGCTCTTATAGACTGTATATATCATAGTCAAGCACCCTGCCGCCCGCTCCTATCCCCTGCCGATTCACGCCGCCGGGCATCCAAGGTCGCATGGGATCTCTGCCCTGAGCGCGTTCAGGAGCTGGCTGGCTATCCGCTGAATGGTCGCCCCTCTGCCGTGACCATGCTCGAGCTGCTCTATAATG
>OMAD01000079.1_pt1 | contig 50912 bp, 39 predicted proteins | sample 1644581 | NCBI WGS metagenome assembly OMAD01 (sample SAMEA103958120, study PRJEB25191) | human gut metagenome | biome: human-associated habitat [ENVO:00009003]; feature: intestine environment [ENVO:2100002]; material: feces | place: Germany | collected 2013/2015 | reverse complement strand
TTCACCGCCTGTCTCGCCCTGTGTGCCGCTGTGTGGCCACAGACCGAAAAGGTCGGGGAAACACCCATGCTGAGCGAAACGGCCGCCGTGACCACTCCACGGCCGACACTTCCGGAAGCAGAGAAACCGGTGCTGCCAGTGGTAACAGAAAAGAAAGAATCAGAAATGCCGGAAGCTGAATCAGCCCCGGAAGTAGCCACCGAGGAGTTGCCCATCCCTGTACCGGAAATAGAAGATGAAGCCGAGACAGAACAAGAATATGTACCTCCTACGCAGACAGATTCCATCCCGGTACAGCCCACGCAACCTGAACCTAAATCGGCACCGGAGCCAAAAGCTAACGATAACGAACTGGCAGATATGGTCTATGTCCCCGGCTTTGGCTGGATACAAAGCGAAGGCCCCAATCATGTCGAGTATGCCGAGGATATGTACGAGAACGGCAACAAAATCGGCATTATGGGCTAACCTCAAAAATTGCGCCGCATAAACAATGAAATAACCGCAGGAGCGAACCCGGACGCTTCTGCGCCTTTTGCATATTGGCTTGATTTGAAATCTGCACTTCGAAAATAAGAGTTCAGATCTGAAAACTGGATTTTCAATAGACAAATTGAAGCTGCTGTGTTAGAATTAACCTGTATTAGTGTATACTCTGACACGAGGTGTTACGATGACGATTTGTTATAATAAGCTGTGGAAACTCCTGATTGATAAAAACATGAAAAAGAAGGATCTGCGTCTGGCTACCGGTATGTCTACGACCGCCCTTGCCAAACTGGGCAAGAACCAGCATGTCAGTACAGAAATCCTGATGAAAATCTGTACCGTGCTGGATTGCGACTTCTGCGATATCATAGAGCTCGTAAAGGAGGAAAATCATGATTGACTTTTCCAAAATCGAGCAATATCGGGAGAATAACCGTATTGAGGCCAAGAAAGCCCTTGGCGGGCTTCCCAAGAGCATTTGGGAAACCTATTCCGCTTTTGCCAATACCCACGGCGGCATTATCCTGTTGGGCGTGGAAGAATGGGCGGATAAATCCCTGCACACGGTAGATCTGCCCGATCCTGACAGACTCATTAAGGAGTTCTGGGATATCGTCAATAACCCCAATAAGACCAGCGTGAATGTCCTGTCCTCCAAGGATGTATTTGTCCAGGAGGTGGATGGCGACCACATTGTGGTCATCAATGTTCCCCGCGCGGAACGCTCCTATAAACCGGTGTATGTGGACGGAAATCCGCTCTGCACATACCGCCGTAACGGTGAGGGCGACTATCGCTGCACCAAGGAGGAATATCAGGCCATGGTGCGGGATGCCTCCGTGAAAACCCAGGACATGCTCGTCCTCGATGAAATGGATATGTCCGTATTCAACAAAGAGAGTCTCCGCAGCTACCGCCAGAGAATGCGTCTGTCCCGTCCCGGCCATGTGTGGGAAGCCTTGGAGGATGAAGATTTCCTCCTGAAGCTGGGTGCTGTCGGTATCGGCTCTGATGGGAAAAAGCATCCCACCTCTGCAGGACTTCTCATGTTTGGCAACGAGTATGACATTGTGCGTGAATTCAACACTTACTTTCTGGATTACCAGGAGCAGTATGACGCTGATACCCGTTGGACTGACCGTATCATATCTTCCTCCGGCGACTGGAGCGGTAATGTGTATGACTTCTATTTCCGGGTCTACAACAAGCTGATTCAGGACATCAAAGTGCCCTTCAAAATGGAGGGCGGTACCAGAGTGGACGATACAGATGTGCATAAAGCACTGCGCGAGGCGTTGGCAAATTGCCTGGTTCATGCCGATTATTATGGCAGGCAGGGACTGGTCATTATTAAAAAGCGGGACAGCATCACCATGTCCAATCCTGGCAGCTTCCGTATTGAGGTGGACGCGGCGAAAAGCGGCGGTGTATCCGACCCGCGGAACGGTGCGATGCTGAAAATGTTCAACCTGATTGATATTGGTGAGCGTGCTGGTAGCGGCATTCCGAATATCTTCCGCGTCTGGCGCGAGCAAAATTGGACAACTCCGGAGATTACAGAGCAACTGGAGCCAGAGCGGACAACATTAACGCTCTTATTCTCCAAGAGTGACGATAAAAAAACGGCGATAAAAAGTGACGATAAAAAAGCGACGATAAAATCTGCGCGGCAGAAAGAAGAAATCGTTGCATACCTTACTGATCATATTTCGGCCAGAAGTGCCGATATTGCAGAGCTCCTTGGAGTCAAAAGTACACGAGCCAAGAAACTCCTCTCTGAACTGACTGCGGAGGAAATTGTCGTAGCCGAAGGCGGAAATCGAAACAGAACTTATAAGCTGAAATCTTAATAGTCCAGAATAACGGGTAGAAACTTTAGTAAGATACCATTCAGGATATGATCATTGGTGTCTTATTACAGCGAGAAAGGAAACGAAGAAATATGGACAATCAGGTGCATAATCAAATAGTTAGTTTTATATGGGGTATCGCAGATGACTGCCTGCGTGATGTTTATGTGCGCGGCAAGTACCGTGATGTGATCCTGCCGATGACGGTCATCCGTCGTTTGGATGCTCTTTTGGAGGATAGCAAAGAGTCTGTCCTGGATATGAAGAAAAAGTTGGATGCGGCAGGTATCGATAACCAGTGGCCTGCGCTATGCAATGTGGCAGGGCAGGCTTTTTGCAATGCGTCGCCGTTCCGTCTACGCGACCTTACCAGCCGTGCGAAGAAGCAGACATTGAAAACGGATTTTGAAGCATATCTTGACGGTTTCTCTCCGAATGTGCAGGAGATTCTGGAGAAGTTCAAGTTCCGTAATCAGATCGATACCATGATCGAGGCAGACATTCTCGGCGCAGTTATTGAAAAATTTATATCTTCGGATATTAACCTCAGTCCGAACCCGGTGTACAAAGACGAAAAAAAGACCATTCTCAAGCATCCCGGTCTGGACAACCACGGCATGGGTACGATTTTCGAGGAACTGATCCGTAAGTTCAACGAGGAGAACAACGAGGAAGCCGGCGAACACTGGACGCCCCGTGATGTTGTTGAGCTGATGGCAGACCTTATCTTTATGCCGATTGCGGATCAGATCAAGGACGCTACTTACTCCTGCTATGATGGGGCCTGCGGAACGGGTGGTATGCTCACCGTTGCACAGGATCGGCTTATGACACTGGCGACACGGCGCGGCAAAAATGTTTCTATCCACCTTTTTGGGCAGGAGATCAACCCGGAAACCTATGCCATCTGCAAAGCGGATATGTTACTCAAGGGTGACGGCGACCAGGCAGAACATATCAGTTACGGCTCAACGCTGTCCTTGGACGGCAACGCCACCCGGCAGTTTGACTTCATGCTCTCAAATCCGCCTTATGGCAAGAGCTGGAAAACCGATGCAGAAAAGATGGGTGGCAAGAAGGAAATCCTCGACAGCCGTTTCAATGCTTATCTGGACGGCGGTGAGCAGCTTACAATGATCCCGCGCACGAGCGACGGTCAGCTTCTCTTCCTGCTGAACAATGTAGCGAAGATGAAGAAAGATACGCCCCTCGGCAGCCGCATTGCAGAGGTACATAACGGTTCGTCCATCTTCACGGGCGATGCGGGAAGCGGCGAGAGTAATGCCCGACGTTATATGATCGAGAACGATCTGGTGGAAGCTATTATCGCCGTGCCGGAGAATATGTTTTACAACACGGGCATCGGCACATTCATTTGGGTGCTTTCCAATAAGAAAGAAGAACGCCGCAAGGGCAAGATTCAGCTCATCGACGCAACGGCGATGAAGTCGGCACTGCGTAAGAACATGGGCAAGAAGAACTGCGAATTTACCGAAGAAATCCGCAAGGAGATCGTTTGCATGTTCCTTGCAATGGAGGAAAGCGAAGTCAGCATAATTTTGAACAACGAGGACTTCGGTTATTGGAATGTGACGGTGGAGCGGCCGCTGCGTTTGCGCGTGTATCCTGACAGAGCAATTCCGGCGGATACATTCAAGAAGTCGGATGAATACGACAGCGTGATCGTAGCTATTGAAAAAGCTGCGAAAACCGCACCGTTGGATGATTGGACCGCTTTTGCCAAGGCTACCAAGCTGAAAGCCGCCGCATTGAAAAAAGTACGCCCCTTTATCACTGAAAAAGACCCGTCCGCACAGCCTATCGAGGGCGAGCCAGATGTTGACCTGCGCGACACGGAGAATATTCCATTCACCTATGCAGGCGGCGTTGATGCCTTTATGAAAAACGAGGTTCTGACCTACGCACCGGATGCATGGGTAGATGAGAAGAAAACGCAGGTCGGCTATGAGATCAGCTTTACGAAGTATTTCTACAAGCCCGTGGAACTGCGGGACATGAGTGATATTTTGAGTAGTCTGTCTACCCTTGAGCAGGAAGCCGACGGATTGTTGGCGGGTATCATGGAGGGTGTGCAATGAGCGGATATGCGGAATATCGTGAAGTAAATCTTCCGTGGTTGAAAGCTGTTCCGGCTCATTGGGAGATACGAAGAAACAAAAATATATTCACAGAGCAGAAAGAGATTGTTGGCGAAAGGTCAGCAGATTACACACTACTCTCATTGACGCTCAATGGTATTATTCCCCGTGACATGGATGGAGGGGGTAAATTCCCTGAGTCATTTGACAAATACAAAATCGTAAAAAACGGGGATATGGCATTTTGCCTTTTTGATATTGACGAAACGCCACGCACAGTTGGTCTGTCTGGTTACAATGGAATGCTTACTGGCGCATACACAATTATGCGCGTTAGCAACATTAACGCCCGATTCATCTATTATTACTATCTTGCCTTAGACAACGGTAAGATGCTAAGACCACTGTATACTGGGCTTAGAAAAACAATAAACATTAACACATTCCAAAGCACAAAAGTTCCTGTTCCGCCCCGCGAGGAACAGGATCAGATTGTGCGCTTTCTGGACTGGAAGGTTTCGAGCATCAATAAGCTGATCAATATCAAGAAAAAGGAAATCAAAGCGATTGATGCGCTGAAGCGTTCAACGGTAAGCCATGCGATCACTCGCGGGCTGACAGCAGATGCGCCCACGAAGTATAGTGGCGTCAAGTGGCTGGGAGATATTCCGGCCCATTGGAATGTCACAAAACTTCGGCAGATTTTACATCCGGTAAGCGAGAAAAATCACCCGGAATTTCCTCTACTATCAGTTGTCCGTGAACAGGGTGTCATTCTCCGTGATGTCGAGGATAAGGAAGCTAACCACAATTTTATTCCTGATGATTTAAGCGGCTATAAAGTTGTGCGAAAAGGGCAGTTTGCGATGAATAAGATGAAGGCTTGGCAAGGATCCTATGGCGTTTCAGATTATACCGGAATCGTCAGCCCTGCTTACTTCATCTTCGACATTGCTTTTGAGAATTTGGAGTATTTTCACTATGCCATCCGCAGCAAGGTTTATGTGAATTTTTTCGCCCAGGCGTCCGATGGCATTCGTGTTGGGCAGTGGGATTTACAAATGGACAAAATGAAGGAGATCCCATTCATTGTCCCGCCTGCGGATGAGCAGATTGCCATTGTCAAATATATAAAGCAGGCACTGCCCCAATATGATGCTGCAATCGAAAAATTGACAGAAGAAGTTGCTGTGCTTGAAGAATATAAGAACAAGGTTATTGCTGATGCCGTCACTGGCAAGATTGATGTCCGTGGCATTGAGATTCCCGAATATGAATTTGTAGATGAAGATGCCGATGCGGATAATGAGGACGATGGTGAAGAAGATACTGAAGAACAGGAGGATTAAACATGGCTGTTGCTAAACAAAACGGAGATGTTATTCCTTTTGTAAAGCAGAAGGATTACATTATGGTCAATAATGATCTCGGCGGTGGTTCGTTCGGAAAGACGGTCTTACTCCAAGATCCGTTTATAGACGAACTGTTTGTCGCAAAAAAATATGAACCAGAGTACGATGGAATTAAGGAGCAATTCTATAAGAATTTTCTTGATGAAATCAAGATTCTCTACAAACTCAACCATAGAAACATTGTCCGTATTTATAACTATTACGCTTATGAAAATATTTACACGGGCTATATCCTTATGGAGTACATTGACGGGGAAAATATAGGGGACTTTATCAGTGATTACTTTGCCCCGTTTGCAGAAACCACTTTGGATGATGTTTTTCTGCAGCTTATCGATGCGTTTTGCTACATAGAAGCGCACGGAATCATTCACCGGGATATTCGTGAGGGAAACATTCTCGTAGATAAAAGTGGAACGGTGAAAGTAATTGATTTCGGGATTGGAAAGATTGCTTCAAGGGTAGATGGTGGCGACGCTGACAGCCTTGTGGCAGACATTAATCGTGCTGCATCTGACACTCTGCCGCAGGAATATTATGATGGTATCTATACCAGCCTTACTGATATGTTCTATCTGGCAGAACTGTTTGGTCGGTTAATCGATAACGCAGGAAGCTGTGATCGGACAGATTTTTCTTACAATGACATTTTGAATAAAATGATGGAGAAAAAGCCTGAAAATCGTTTTGAAAGTTTTGCTGCTATACGAGAGGCCATAGGAAAGCACGATTTCCTTCATATGCAAATATCTGATGAGGACAGGGAAATCTATCAGGAGTTTACTAATTTAATTTATAAGTCTCTAACATCTTATATGTCGGAACCCCGATTCAATACTGACTGTGCGATTTTTATTTCCAGATTGGAAAAAGCACTTACTACTAATCTGTTTGAAACGATGATTCAAAAGAATGCCGATGTAATTAGTAGTGTTGTAGACTGTGGTTACCGTTATAACAATGGAGTGAATATCCCAAATGAAACGGTCGGAAAATTTTTGGACTGGTTTCGCGCAGCGACACCACAATCACAGGCTCTTGTGCTAAATAACTTTATTGCTAAAATCTCCGATATTAAGGTTGTAGAGCCAGAACCTGAATTGCCGTTCTGATTTTATTGGAGAGGAGGAATGATATGTTTGCAAATACGAAGGAAAGCGGACTTGAAATGCTTATCGTAAAATGGCTTGTTGAGCACAACGGCTATGAGGAAGGCTCCAACGCTGATTACAATAAAGAGTACGCCATAGATGAGACTCGACTGTTCCGCTTTCTGCAAGATACACAGCCGGAGCAAATGGACAAGCTGGGCGTGTTCAAGTTTGAGCAGAAAAAACGCCAATTTCTGAATCGCCTGCAAGGCGAAATTGCAAAGCGCGGAATTATTGATGTGCTGCGCAATGGCATCAAGGTTTATCCGGTCGATCTCATCATGTTTTATCTAACGCCGACCGAGAAAAATGCCAAGGCACGGGAGATGTTTGAAAAGAACATTTTCAGCGTGACCCGTCAGCTTCGCTATGCGCAGGATGCCGGGAAGCTGGCCCTTGATATGTGCGTTTTTATAAACGGTCTGCCTGTTATCACCTTTGAACTGAAAAACCAACTCACGAAGCAGAATGTTGATGATGCTGTGCAGCAGTACAAAGATGACCGCGATCCCCGTGAGTCGCTGTTCACCTTTAAGCGATGCATGGTGCATTTTGCCGTAGACGATGCCCGTGTCAAGTTCTGCACGAAACTTGCCGGACAAGACAGCTGGTTTCTGCCCTTTGACAAGGGATATAATGATGGAGCAGGTAACCCGCCGAATCCAGACGGCCTTATGACCGATTATCTTTGGAAGGATATCCTCACCAAGGAAAAACTGACGCTGATTATAGAAAACTACGCGCAGGTCGTCGTCGAGGTGGACGAGGACACCAAAAAGAAAAAGGAAAAGCAGATTTTCCCCCGTTACCACCAGCTTGATGTTGTAACGAAGCTGCTTGCCAATGTGAAAACAAATGGTGTTGGGAAGAAGTATCTCATTCAGCACAGCGCAGGCAGCGGAAAATCCAACTCAATCGCTTGGCTTGCTCACCAGCTCATCGGGCTGGAACATGACGGTCGCCCGATGCTGGACTCCGTTATCGTAGTCACTGACCGCCGTATCCTCGATAAGCAAATTCGGGATACGATCAAGCAGTTTATGCAGGTCGGCAGCACGGTTGCATGGGCGGAGCACTCCGGCGATCTTACGAAAGCCATTACGGATGGAAAACGTATTATTGTCACCACGATTGAAAAGTTCCCATACATCGTTCCGCAAATCGGAGCGGAACACAAGGATAACCATTTCGCCATTATCATCGATGAGGCTCATTCCGGACAGAGCGGAAGAAACTCTGCGCAGATGAACCTTGCGCTTTCCGGACTTGCTTCCGATGACGAGATGGATAACGAGGATAAGATCAATGCCATGATGGAAGGGCGCAAACTGCTGAACAATGCCAGCTACTTTGCGTTTACCGCAACCCCGAAGAATAAAACGCTGGAAACCTTCGGCGTTCCGTATCAGGACGGCGACGATATTAAGCATAGACCTTTCCATGTTTATACGATGAAACAGGCGATCCAGGAAGGATTCATTCTGGATGTACTGCAATACTATACGCCTATCGACAGCTTCTATAAACTGATGAAGACCGTCGAGGACGACCCGATGTTCGATAAGAAGCGGGCGCAGAAGAAGCTGCGCAGCTTTGTAGAAAGCGACAGCTATACCATAGCCAAGAAAGCGGCTATGATGGTAGACCACTTCCACGAACAAGTCATTGCCAAAGGAAAAATCGGCGGGCAGGCTCGCGCTATGGTCGTGACCTCCAGCATTCCTCGCTGTATCGAGTATTATTACGCCATCAATAAATGCCTTGCGGACAGGCGCAGTCCATATAAGACGATCATCGCCTTTTCCGGCGAGAACAAGTATCAAGGGCAGGAACCGCCGCTGACATCGGCAGGGCTGAACGGCTTCCCAGATGCCAAGGTACCGAAGGAGTTCAAAAAAGACCCGTATCGCATTCTCATCGTTGCGGATATGTTCCAGACGGGCTTTGATGAGCCGTTGCTCCACACCATGTATGTGGACAAAATGCTCTATGACATCAAGGCGGTACAGACGCTCTCCCGCTTGAACCGCTGCTGCCCGAAAAAGTACGATACCTTCGTCTTGGACTTTGCCAACAAACCGGAGATGATTCAGGAATCATTTTCGCGATATTACCGCACCACGATTCTGTCCGGCGAAACCGATCCGAACAAGCTATACGACCTGGTTGCAACAATGGAGGAATACCAGGTGTTCTCCAACGAAGATGTCGAGCGGCTTGTCAATTTGTACCTGGATGGAGCGGATCGCGACAAACTTGATCCCACATTAGATGCCTGCACTGCCGTTTACAAGCAGCTTGACACGGATGACCAGATTAAATTTAAGAGCGCAGCAAAGGCGTTCGTGCGTACCTATGGCTTTCTCGGAGCGATTTTGCCGTATGGTAACGCAGACTGGGAACGGTTGTCCATCTTTCTTAATTTGCTGATACCAAAGTTACCGTCTCCACGAGAGGACGATCTTTCGCAGGGGATTCTTGAAAAGATCGACCTCGAAAGTTACCGCAACGAAGCGCGTGAGGCCATGTCCATTCGCCTGGAAGATGCCGATACGGAGGTGGCTCCCGTACCGGCGGGAAAGGTTGGGCATATCGTTGAACCGGAAATGGATTTGTTGTCTGTCATTCTCTCCAATTTCAATGATATGTTTGGTAACATCAATTGGAATGATGCGGATAACGTGCGGCGGCAGATCCTTGAGATACCGGCCATGGTCTCTAAGGACGAAAAATATCAGAATGCCATGAGAAACTCTGATGAGCAGAGTGCACGCTTGGAAAGCGAACGTGCTCTGCAGCAGGTCATCTTTTCAATTATGGCGGACAATATGGAATTGTTTAAGCAGTTCCAGGATAATCCTTCGTTTAAGAAATGGCTGTCTGATCTTGTATTTAATTTGACCTATAACAAGGATGGTAAACCTTACGAGAATCCTGATGCAGCTTCAACTGACTGAGTAAAAAGCATAGTTAGAGGGAGTGAAGCACCGCAAGTGCTTCACTCCCTCTTTCATAGTCATTGATTTTTCTGCGATCCATTCAGGCTGGCCCAATGCTGGCGCAGCAGCCTTTCTGCTTCTCTGTGAAGGGAATTTTGGAACATGACAGCCATAACCAATGCGCTAAGCACTGCAACCACAGACTCCAGCCAGGGATATGCGGCCCAAAGCTGTTCTCCCCAGCAAGCAAGCGGAACACCAACAAGCAGCATAAACAGCAAAATAATGCTGGCAACATCGGGCCTGCCGTAGCCTTCACGTCTTTTGATTTTGGCCCGTATCTGTCGAAGCGCACGGGCTCGGATATCCCGGATGTTTCTGGACGAACACTGTTTGTCCTGTGCGACGGATTCAGTGGACTCGCCATTGATGATCGTGCGGAACAAAATCTCCCTCTGCAGTTCGGTCAGTGCATGCAGGGCGTCATAGATTTGGGTGTCCAAATACATGAAGGGATCTTCATCAGAACCCTCTGGCAGATACTTGCTTCGGTCAAACCAACGTCTGTCATTGTAAATCGCATTGCGTACTTCCTCCGGCAGGAACGCTTCCGGATTGTAAGATCGGGGCTGCTTTATATCCACATCCTCCAGGGTATCCGGTGCTACACGCTTGTGAAAGTTCGCCTCGCTGTAGTAGAGCATGTGCTCCAGCTCCTTCCACTCCTCCGGATGCTCCTTCACCCACTGGTCTGCAGCGGCGGCAGCTTCCGGGTCCATTTCGTGTATCCACCGCCAATCTGCCTGAAGCTCTTTATAAGATTGGGTATCCTTGAAGGACATGAGCTCACCGCCCTTTCTGCATTCACAAAAAGTTTACAATTCCAGACCTTCCGATTTTGCGAATTTTCTCTAAGTAATAATAGAAGGACGATTTCACCCGGGTGAGGTTGCCCCTGGTTCGGTACGGCACGGCATCCGCGCCGACGAATCCACATGGCCTTCGACAGAGCATCTATGAGAGCATGAGCGCTCTCCGCCATACGGCAATCCGCTCGGAAGGTCATTCCATCTCTGGCCGTGCTCCCGGGAGCACGGTCTCTTTTTATTCTAACACGGAGGAGGCGAAAAAGATAGTTTACAGATGAGGGCAAAGGAGGAATGTGGATCACACAACACACCCGCAAAATAAAAACCGCCGCGACTGCGGCAACAGTCCGGCGGCTCGGCGCACACACAGGCACGCACAAATCTACTGATAAAAGTATATCAGGTAAACAGCAGAAAAGCAATGAAAAATTTTCTGTTCCCTGTGTGAGCGTCATCGAACTCTACGACAATACAGGAGGTATGAATTGAGTTTCAACAAATGGCCCAAGCGCAGCGCAGAGAAAAACTATTTTATGGTACCAAATGAGATATTCAGCATCGGTCTGGATTTTCGTGAGATCTCCATCTATTCCTATCTGCTCCGGTGCGAGAATCGTAAGACCTACCAGTGCTACCCCAGTTACAAAACTATCGGCCATGCGATCGGCATGAGTGAAAATACGGTGGCAAAGTACGTGCGGCAGCTGGAGGAGAAAGGTCTCATCTACACAGAGCCGACGATGGTACGAAGCAAAGATGGCAGACCCCTGAACGGAAACCTGCTCTACACCGTTCGCCCTATCCAAGGTGTACTCGAAGCATTCTATGAGCGGCAGCTCCGGCAGGTGGAGGAGGACGTCGCCCGTTACCATGCGGCGAAGCTCCTCGAAAAGTCCAATGCTCAAAGCCGACAGAACACCTCGTGTGCGCCTTTCCAAGAAGAGCCGAGTCCCAGCCGCCCCCAAGGGCTTAAGGACGAATTTGAACCGCTTTCGGAGGAGTTTGCGGGGACAACAGGGTTCCCGCCGAAGCCCAGCGAAGCGGGTTCGGTGGGAGAAGGAGGAGCGGCGTAACGACCGATTTTTCGCCCTTTTGGGCGGAAATGAGGGATGTGGAGCTTGTGACGACGCAAAGCAGGATAAAGGCATGGCGTCGCAAGCACCGCCGCAGCCGCCACTTCTGCCCGCAGTGCGGGCAGTTTCAGGAATTTGAAGCTGGTGTCTTTGAGAGGCAAAATCAGCACCGCTGGCGTCAGCTTTCCCGAAAAGCCCCGTGTTGCAGGGCTTTTCGAGGATGTCTTACAGAGAAATGGAGAAATTTATGGGTAATGAAAACAGAGAACGGCTGGCTCTGAGGATGCAGCCGGAAACCAGAAGGAGGATCGAGCAGTGGTATGCCGCTGACAACTGCCAAAGCATGAATGAGTTCGTGGAAAAGGCGGTGAACTTTTATGTGGACCATCTGGAGATACAGGACAACCAAACGCTTTTGCCTATGGCGATCCAGTCTGCCATTGACGGCAGACTGAGCAGAATGGAGGACTACATTGCCAGAAGCAGCTTCACAAGAAACGTGGAGCAGGACATGACCAACAGTATTATCGCAGAAGCGTTCGAGATGGATCGGGAAGATTTGAAGCGCAGACGGGCGCAGAGCGTCCGCAATGTGAAAGCCACAAACGGTCTCATCTCGTTGGAAAAGTACGCACGCTCCCGCCAGGAGCAGGACTGGGATGATGACGAATGGCAAGACTGATCCTGAAGAGTCCCTATATCAAAAGCACCGGCGGAGCCTCTGGGTACCTGCGCTACATCGCAACGCGGGAGCGGGTGGAACTCATTCCGGATGACCGTCCGCCCACACGAAAGCAGGAGCAGCTGATCGCCAAGCTGGTCAAAGACTTCCCGGACAGCAAGACGCTCTATGAGTATGAGGACTACCTGACAAAACCCACCAAGGTCAGCGCCTCTGCGTTCATCACGCTGGCGCTGGAAGCCAACTGGGATGCCATCCACGAGTCGGAACAGTACATGAAGTATATCGCCACCCGTCCTCGCGCGGAGCGCATCGGCGCTCACGGTCTGTTCGGTGATAAGGATGCAGTCTCTCTGGAGAAAGCCATGGAAGAACTGGAGAGCTACTCCGGAAACGTGTGGACGCATATCATCTCTCTCAAGCGGGAGGATGCGGTCCGGCTCGGCTTCGATAACGCCGCGGCGTGGCGAAATCTCATTCGGGCGCACCGTAACGACATCGCGGCGGCAATGAAGATACCACCCGGTGACTTCCGATGGTATGCTGCCTTCCACGACGAGGGCGAGCACCCGCACATCCACATGATGGCCTGGTCCGCAAAGCCGGGACAGGCCTATCTTTCCAAAGAGGGCATCCGTCAGATCAAGTCCAAGCTGACCAACGATATCTTCCGCAACGAAATGCTCCATCTCTACGAACAGAAGTCAGAGTCCAGAGATAAGTTGGTGCGGGAGGCGCGGCGGGCAATGCTGGAACTGGTGCAGACCATGCAGGATAGCATGTGCGACCACCCGGACGCTGAGCGGCTCATGCTGGAGCTGGCGGCGCAGCTTGAAACAGTCAAGGGAAAGAAATCCTACGGTTACCTCCCCAAACGGCTGAAGCAGCTGGTGGATGAGATCGTGGATGAGATGGAGCGCCTCCCGGGCATGAGTAAGTGCTATGACCAGTGGCTGATGCTTCAGGACAAGGTGGACAGCTACTACCACGACAAGCCCCAGGAGCGCATCCCGCTCTCACAGCAAAAGGAGTTTCGGCAGATCAAGAATGCGGTCATTCAGGAAGCGGAGCGCCTGCGGCTGGATGAGATCACCTTCGAGGAGAAGAATCTCGGTCAGTACGATGAGCCGGAAGAATTCCGAAACGAGTCTTACGACTACTGGGCGATGCGGGATGTGCTCCGGGACGAGAGCCTGACCATGGAGGAGCGCGGCGAAGCCGTCTCTGAAATGGAAAAGCTGGCGGAAAGCGGCGATATGTACGCGAAGTACCTGATGGGAAAGCTCTGGCGGGACGGTCCTCTGCTGATCCCGGACTCGGTGGAAGCACGGTACTGGTTCGAGCAGGCGGCGGAGCAGGGACATCTGGTGGCACAATATTCCCTTGCTAAGTTATACCTCTCGGATGATTTGGAAGTGCGGGATACCCGCACGGGGATGAACTGGCTCTACACCGCTGCGGTCAACGGCAGCCACTACGCCATGTACCGTTTGGCTAAAGAACTGTTCAAAGGCGATTTGGTCAAACGAAATAGTGATGCCGCCGTGGAGTGGTTCGCACGATCAGCAGAGCGGGGAAACCCCTACGCCCAGTATATGCTGGGCAAGCTGTACCTTGCTGGTAAGGAGGTTCCCTACGACGAGGAGAAAGCCGCATATTGGCTGACCCAATCCGCCGAGCAAGGCAATCAGTATGCACAGTACCTTCTGAACCACTTGGAGGAAAACCGTCCGCCCTCTGCGATGCTGGTAGTGACCCGGCTGCTCCATCACATGAGCCGGATCTTCCGGGACAACTCCGTCCCCAAGTCCCGCCCCGGCGGAATCCAGATCGACCGCAAGCGGCTGAAAAAGCTGCAGGAGAAGCGCATGGCTCTTGGACACAAGCTGGATGACCATGAGGAGCAGTGGCCTGACATGACCATGTAAGCGGCTTAAAAACTGGGCCGCAAAACAAAGAATAAAACCCTTCCACGCGGAAGGTAGAAAGGAACTGAATGAGAAAATCCAAATACAATTCGTTTGACGACCTCCCACTGATGCTGACCGTGGAGGATGTGTCCCATGTGCTGGGTATCGGTCTGGCCCACGCATACGAGGTGGTGCACCGCAGGGATTTCCCCACCATCACTCTGGGCAGCCGCATCATCGTTCCCCGTGACAAATTCATGGAATGGATCGACGAGCAGGCGGCGAAAAAATCTGAAATACTATGATAGCTATTTCGGAGATTCTGTGGTATGTGTTTGTGTTAAAAAGGAGGGATCATAAATGGCAAAGAAACGAGCCAACGGTGAGGGCAGCATCCGTAAAAAGCCCAGCGGCCGCTGGGAGGGCAGATACACCCAGGGCATCGATCCGGTCACCGGCCGAGCCATCCAGAAAAGTGTGTCCGCCAAGACCCAGGCGGAGTGCAAAGAAAAGCTGGCGAAAGCCATTCGGGAGAATCGCGGCGTGCCGCTCAATCACACGGGCGACTACACCGCAGCGGAGTGGTGCCGCCTGTGGTTTGAAACTTACAGCAAGCCAAACATCCGCTACAACACTGCCAAGGGCTATGAGGGGATCATCGAGCACCACGTCATCCCGGCCATCGGCGCGATCAAGCTCAAGCAGCTCTCGTCCATCCACATCCAGAGAATGTATAACGACCTGAGAGAAAACGGCAGGATGCCCCGTGGGGCGAAACAGAACGACAAGCCCCTGTCCAACACCTTCGTGCGGCGTGTCCATGCGGTGCTGCAGGCGGCGCTGAAGCAGGCGGTGAAAGAGCGGCTCATCCCATACAACCCCTGCGAGAACTGCTGCATCCCGCCCAAGGACAAGAAAGAGATGACCATCCTGCCGCCGGAGAAGATCGGCAGATACCTTCAGGAAGCGGAGAAGTACGGTGTCCTGCCCATGTTCTATCTGGAACTGTCCAGCGGCCTGCGCCGGGGCGAACTGCTGGCGCTCCAGTGGACAGATTTGAATGTGAAAGAGCGCATTCTGACGGTGAATAAGCAGGTCACCCGCATGGAGGGCGAGCTGGATGTGACGGAGCCGAAAACGAAAAACTCTGTCCGCAAGGTGGCGCTGTCACAGCAGGCAGTGAACCTGCTGGTGCAGGAGCATGAACAGCACCCGGACAACCCTATCCTGTTCCCGTCGCCCCGGACGGGCGGCTACTGGAGTCCGGACGCGGTGTCAAGGATCAACCGGAAGCTGCTAAAAAACGCGGGCATCGAGGAGCATGTGCGCTTCCATGACCTCAGACACACATTCGCAACGATGGCAATCTCCAGCGGCGTGGATGTGAAAACCCTGTCCAGTATGTTGGGCCACTTCAGCGCAGGGTTCACACTGGACACCTATACGCACATCACCAACGATATGCAGAGGGGCGCGGCGGAGAAAATCGGCGGCTTCATGGAATCGGCAACGGCAGCCAACGCCCCGGAGCCTCCCGACCCGCCGGAGGAGAACCGGTGCAAGGTGATACCGTTCGAGAAGGTGGGATAAAAGCAACAAGGCCCAAGGGACAAGATTGCGTCCCTTGGGCCTCTGCTTTTCATGTGCAAGGAATACTCCCTCGTTTTTGTGCAGTAAAGTTGTTTCCATTAATTTCTATCGGACTTATTTCTCCTCAGTATTCCCATAATGGGGGAATTCTCTTTGTCTTTAGGGATAATGGGATCATCGCCTGGTATAATAGCACACACCGACAAAAAATCATTTTCCAATATATCACTGGCGTTACAGATGATAATACTCTCCCGATTCATTTTGATTGCTAATTCCGTGTAGACGGATGGTTCTGCTGTTCTATCTGGCATATGGGCAGGGCACAAAAAGAATTCCTGATATTTTCCAAATTCGCTCTCGAACATTTTCAGATTTGCATCACTGGATGGCTGCATTGTGTGAAGCCGCATAGGTAAGGAAGCGATAAACAAATCCTCTCCAGAATCACTCGAAAAGCTATTTGGCCCAATGGCAACACGATACCAATTAGGATGCTTGCGATCAATGCCCTTGATAATGCGAATCCCAAGCCGATTATTAATATCATGATTGCCCATTAGTTTGCGCCAATCCTCCCAAATTGCTTTGCCATAGTCTGTTCCAAAAACAAAGGACAGTACAGGAGGCACGCAATGTCCTTTATATGCCATGAACATAACCCCCTTCCATTGCGCTTGATTCCAGGCAGGGATATTAATGATTGAAGAAGTGTACATATTGGTATTGCTTATTTTGGCGAAATCTGTGTTGAGAGGTACATCAAAAACCACATTTTGGGGTAGTTCCGCAGGTTTTGCAGTTTCCAGCCTTGAAGCACTTGTTATCGGAGATTTTTGCGTTCTTGTCATCTCCAGACAAGGATAATCGTGTACTAATGCAGGATAATAAAAAGCTTCTTTTCCGAGAACTTCCATACCAAAAAATAGGCTATTTGCAAAAACTCCTGAGCGATCAAATGCGGCGTCATTCTGCACCATTTTCTCGATTTTTGCTAATTCTGAAGGAATCGGGAACATAATAGAAATGACTTCAGCCAGCAAACCGCTCATGAAATCCGAAAAAAGTTCCTGTTCATGGACGATATTTTGAGAATCATAGTCTCTGAAAACAACCTCAATACTTGAAGGCGTTTCGGCGGGATGTAAAATCCGAACCAATTCTTGGGTCGAGTTGTCGTAGCGGAGATTTATTTCTATCGCTCCGTGTAGGGAAATAAGCTTATTAGGCAAACCTGATCCAAGAAAGCTTTCGATGGTGGCAAGTATAGTCGCTGCAAGCTCAAATTCTCCATGATTATAAGGGGCAGAAGAATTCACACGAATAGAGCATCCGAGAACTCTGGAGTGAAGTGAACAGGAGTCTTCAGAACCATACCAAGGAACATTGACCATTTGTTTCAGTGCAGGTTGATCTTTCCACTTACCAATTACATCATCAAATGCTTCAGTACTGCCTCCTAATTCAGCAAGCATTTCCTCATCGTAGTGACCAAGCTCATATTTCATCGCAGCCCTTGAAAAACTCAAACCTTGCTCGTCCAAAAAGGCCGGAAATTCTCCAAGTCTTTTTGCGGTTTCGTATGGTGTGCGAAGTAGTTGAAGTGCCAACACATAATCAAAACTATCGCCCTTATCATCCTTTGAGCGAATCTCGCCAGGGTATATGTGTTCAGCAATAAGTGAAAACCTGTGAAATACAATTGCATTAAGAACATGCCCAAGCCTTAATTCAATGTTTTTCAGAGAATATGCACTCATGAAAAGTACAGGTGAGACATCACCATATTTGAAGTACTGATTTAAGCAGAGAACAAAATCATAGTAATAAAAATTCCTGGCAGCCCAATACAGACCGATGCTTTGGAAGATGTCTGCCATATCCAAAACTACAAAAGACAGAAGCTCTTTGCTTTCTTCGCTGTAGAGCTTACTCAATGTGCGGCTGAAATAAATCAACGCCTTATATGGCTTCTCATCTTTTAACTTGCGACCACGATTCATAAGAAGTTTAGCGGCCTCGATATTTCTCTTCTGCTCACTCATAATATCAACGGAACGCTCAAACATCTCGGGAAAGCGCTTGGTATTTTCGAATACAGGAAACTCTTGGATAGCACGACAAAGAGGTCGAATGTCCAAATCAAGATGTCCAGAACTTGCCTTTAAAATCAGGATGATATCATCAACAATTGTATCTGGATCATCCCCCAGGAAGAAGCGTATTAATTGAAATGCAGCCTTAGCTTCAATAGCTGTGTTCGGCTTAGAAGGGTCTCCCGTATAGCGAGAATACTCGTCTTTTAGAATTTGAGTATGCTCATCTATTGAAAATGTGTTGTCGTTCAAGGACAGTGAGAATAGATTAATCCAAAGAGTGATCAAATCAATAAAGAGATGTACATTTTGACTTTCCACCACAAGTTTTTCATAATCTTTATAAAAACGATAGTAATGGTTTTTATCTTCATACCACCAATATACAGTCCATGCTGCATCGCGTACAGCATTGGCGTGGTCAATAGTGCTCCCCTTTTCTGCCGAAAGCCTAATACTGCGATCAATAAGTCCTAATAGCTGATGCAGGGGATATTCGAGTTCTCTTGCTAAAATAACATTTCTTTGTGCAAGAGACACGAGTTCTGACTGCTTGGTTTGCTGGGAAGCAAGAATTTGTTCATTTTCTTCAAATTCCTGTTTCCGCTTTAAATCCTGCGATCCCATTTTGACCTCATCGCGAAAGCTTTCAGAAAAGCCAAAAACAGATATTGTCATATCAATGTTTTGAGGTGAGGAAAAAACCTTATCGAGAATCCAGTTCCGGTCTAAAATCCGAATATCCAGGCCGTGCAAGTTTCGTAATTCATCTTCTACTTGGGCTCTTTTCTTGTCTGGGACATACTGATTGGACATAAAGAAAATCTTAGTGTATCCGCGTCCCTCTTGTTGATTTACTGAGACAATTTTGACAACATCGGATTTCACCTTTGACTGCCAGTCCTTCTTTGCACTTATAGCGAACGCCCATCGTTCTGAAGCGGCTGTGTTCCCGAAGTACCATCGATCTGATATTTCTTTTGAAACAGGATATGTTTCACTGTCCACCTTGCTATCACCGCCTCCGGTTGGGCCGGTTTGTGGTAATAAATTTGGACATACTTCTGATTCAGCAAGTTTTCTACAAAATTCCTCAAAGGTTTTCTCGAGGTTCTTACTTGTAAGAGACTCGAGGTAATAATCGAACATGTCTCGGCTCAGGTTTCCCTTTTTTACTAACACTGAATCCGAGAATTGTTCAGGATGTGTCTTTTTGTAGAATTCATTCTGACGTCCCATATGAATCCCTCACTATTCGGACATTATTTTGAATGCATTACGGATAAAAAAGCCGCATGGGAATACACCCACACGGCTGCCTTGGCGGCGCAAAGGCCTACCGTAGAATTATTATAGTGGATAATGTCGGAAAATTCAAGTTTCCGGCGTATCTGCGCCGAAAATACCGAAGTTATACCCGTTAGGGATGGGTTAGGGATTTTGCGGTTTTCGGCATTCCTCCGTACCAAGGACGCAACCGTTATTTTACCGCTCTGACCACAATTGAAATGTGGTTAAGCACACTTCGAAAATCGAACTTATAACGCAGAAAAACCGCCTAAAAGGCGGTTTTTCGATGGAAGATGGTCCGAGTGACAGGATTCGAACCTGCGGCATCCTGCTCCCAAACTTATCGGGAAAACTTTTTCTGCTCGTTTATAGCGGTTTTCAGCCATTTTCTATTTGCTTTACTTACTCTTTGACGCTCTTATCTCCACTATTTCCGGGTGTTCCAGCGCCGTCTGTGGTAATCTATGTGGTCAAAAACGCTTCCCACCCGGTTTCCGGTGAAGATTCACCGGTGCCGGACGGGAAGCGCTTTGCGTTTCAGATCGTCTGCATTGTAACTCTGAGGAGAGAGTTATGCAAGAGATTTCTAAAAGGCATGCGGCTCAAAGGTTGAGCCGCTATAGACAAAGAATAGGCGGGAAGATAGGCAGAGGTATTTTTCTTACTCCCTGAGTATAAATCCCTTAATACTGGCATAATAGTAAGGGATTTATGGCACAGCCCATTGACTATTCCCTTATTTTATATTATTATTTAAGGGAAAGTGAAAGGGGGGTAAGGGAATGAGAACCTTCAATTACTCCGCAATCAAGGAGCAGAAGTGGGACTCGGATGTTCTTGGCCTGATTGCGGCTATATACAAGGAAGCCGGCAAGCAGGAACTGTATTTGAAGCAGCGTCCGGAGGAACTCGAAAAGCTCGTGGAAATTGCCAAGATACAGAGCACCGAGGCATCGAATGCCATCGAGGGTATCGTCACCACGAGTACCCGAATCCGGCAGCTTGTCGAGGAGAAAACCACGCCGAGAAACCGTGACGAGCAGGAAATTGCCGGATATCGCGATGTGCTGAGTATCATTCACGAGAGCTTTGATGCGATTCCAATCACGCAGAACTATATCCTACAGCTTCATAAAATCCTGTACAGCCACATGAATAATCCGCTTGCAGGCCGCACAAAAAGCGTGCAGAATTATATCACTGCCACCTATCCGGACGGTCATGTGGAAACGCTGTTCACGCCGCTTGCTCCGTATGAAACGCCGGAGGCACTGGACAGGATCTGCGAGGAATACAACCGAGTGATTGGAAACATGGAACTGGAGCCGTTGATTGCAATCCCGGTATTCATCCATGACTTTCTGTGCATCCATCCCTTCAATGACGGCAACGGAAGAATGAGCCGCTTGCTCACGACGCTGCTTTTGTACCGAAACGGTTTTTATGTTGGAAAGTACATCTCCCTTGAAGCTAAAATCGCCAAAAACAAGGATCTGTACTACGATGCGCTTGCACAGGCTCAAACCGGCTGGCACGAAGGTGCTGAGGATGTAGTGCCCTTCATCAAGTACCTGCTCGGAACGATCCTTGCGGCATATAAGGACTTCGAGGATCGTGTAGCGCTTGTGGAAACCAAGCTGCCCGCACTGGAAATGGTGCGCAGAGCAAGCAAAAACAGAATCGGGCGGTTCAACAAACAGGATATCCGAGAGCTTTGCCCAACGCTCAGTGACAGCTCCATAGAGGGGGCCTTGCGCAAGCTGGTCGCAACTGGTGAACTGAAGAAAGAAGGAAAAGGGAAAAACACCTGCTATTTCAGACTGAATTAGATATCCTCCAATACGAGCGACTTTTTAGATGGCCGCACCTGTTCATACGAGCAGGTGCGGCCCTTTTGATCGCTTTACGGAAGTTGGCGTATAGTTCAACGGTTGAGTCGCTATAGACAAGGAATATACCCAAAATTCCCTGCCGAAAAACGTACACTCGCCTTACCCGAAGAAATACGGCTTCATATCTGAAACACTGCCATCCTTATCGCAGAACCACTCGTAATCAGAGTGGCAATTTTGGCAGTGGGCAATCACATCGAACCCGCCAGGTGAATGCTGGTTGTCGGCAATGCTCATGACCTCCAAGGGCTTCCCGCAGGCTGGGCACAACCTGATTTTTCTTGCCCTACAAGTGGCACGCTCTCTCTGCTCTGTCTCAAGTGCACCCAAAAGGCCATGCCAAAGATTCGAATTTGGCTCATGCTCTGCATAGTTTTCAAGGTGCTGCCTGATATCATCGGTAGCCAGCGCGAGAAACTTATCGTCCAGGAGCCGAAGGTGGCGCTTAATATAACCGGAAACCACCACAGGCATATATGTATTTCTGCCCATAGCATACCGTATTGCCGACAGCAGGATTAAGCGAAATTCGGAATCGCAGATCGGAGAGAGCAGGTCCTGAGGGAACAGCAGAAACTCCTTACCATTATTCATACATACGCGCAGCGGCCGCTGTTCCTCCGTTACCAGATTCAATAGGCTGTTGGTTTGATCCTTCAGCTCATCAATAGTGATCGATTCGTAGTTCTGAAACGGGCTTGCTTCGTAATTCATCATTTGACCTCCAATCAGTTTGTCCTCGCTATGAGGTATTGGCATTGTAGCTCTGACTGCCCGAAGGTTCAACCGTTTCTTTTGCGGCTCGAAAAGAAATTTAATAGAGTCGGAATTCGTGCGGATTTATCATTTTCTTGCCTTTTCTGACCGAATGTGCTATCATAAAAATGGCGCTGTCAGGCGTTGAAATATGCCCTGGTAGTGCGGCTGTAATAGCTCGAATGCTCTGCCAGGTGGCAGAGCATTTTATATATCGGCACGGAGGAGAGACTTTATGGCGGTTAGTTATAAAAAACTCTGGAAGTTACTCATTGATAAGGACATGAAGAAAAAAGACCTGTGTGAAAAGGCAGGTATCAGCCCAGCCTCCGTCACCAAAATGGGACGGAATGGGCATGTCACCACGGAGATACTCGTGAAGATTTGCGTAGCGCTGGATTGCAGGATTGAGGATATTGTAGAGATTGTGCCAGATGAGAATTTAGGGTAATTGGTTTGATTTTATAAACAGAGAAGACAATTAGGGGCGTTAAGCAAAATGAAGAGTATATATTTATGGAATGTTTATTTTATCGATTCCTCAACATTACTTCAATAAGGAGGTGGTGATAAATGATAAATAGAGAGATCCCCTTTCGCCCAAGATTAGAAGGTGAATTCAGGGTTCGTTTTTATAATGCAGCATCTGAGATTACCGAAAAAACTCCAACACTTACTATTGCAAGAATAGCTGAACGAGAGATCGAGTGGGTTGAAAAGGATTGCCAATATAACATTGAACAGCGCAAAAAGTATCGTGCCGTTTGGTTTCTGTTTCGAGATTTAATCCGTGCTTCTTGGAAGGCGTGCTATAGAAATGGCGTTATATATATGAGTCTGCCGACTCTCAATGGAACTGATATGCATGACACGACCTCTCCGGAGGTTAAAGCATTGCTTCGGAGTTGGATGAGCGAAAGCCGCCACGAGAGACTTGTAGGCTATACCGATTTTATTAACCGAATGGAAAACCCAGGAACAAATAAGCAGAGTATAGCAGCGCTTATCGCTGATGGCGACGAACTGGAGAAAAGAATAAAGCGTGTACATACTGGAGAAATAGCAATTGAGGCGGCTGTCCAACCATATCTACAGTTGGTACGCGAAAATGACAGAGATGTGTTTACAGGACTCAAAACATCGGAGATATGGCGTTACTTTCGGTTGACATGGTCAACCCCTGTTGAAACAACACCGGGAAGAACTATGCAGTATTTGATCAGAGATGCTGCTCATCCGATGCATGCGGTTATGGGAATAGCGTCACTCGAAAATTGCGCAGTACAGATTACCTGCCGAGATGACTATATCGGCTGGAACCAAAAGGCTTTTATTGAGAGAATTGTTACTGTAGATAACGACCGCGCAAAGGAAGAGTTCAAGCAACTTCTGGTTTATTTAGAAGACGGCATTGATGGAATCGACTATTCAGAACTTTGTACTGCAATGGTTGTTAAAAATCCCACTGATACTGATATTCAACTTCTATTAGATGAGGCATCTAATGCAGAGCAAAACCGCCAGCAGCTTTTACGCAATGAAGTGGAAGGCGATGTCGATGATATCGAAAAGAGTGAATTAGGTAGCATTTCTATTGATGCCGAAAGAGCTCTTTATCGCAGGAAACGTGCGGAACAGCTTGCCCGTCTTTTGAGCGCAAAAAAGGCAATCAGAGATCTAATTAATGCAGAAAATTTCAATGAGATTTGGATAGATTTTTGCAAAAGCGAGACTGGAAATTCTGCCATTAGAGGTGCATTGGTTGCACAAAAGACAAAACATATTGGTTCGAGTATGATGGAACTGAATGTATGTGGAGCGATTCCCCCATATAACGAGATTTTGGGCGGCAAACTTGTAGCGCTTTTAGCAACCTCTCCGCAGGTTATTCACGACTATAAGGAACGATATGCTGATAAGGCGAGTGAAATTGCCAGTAGACTGAAAGGAATGCCGGTTTGTAGACCAGCAGATCTTGTGTATGTAGGTACTACATCATTGTATTATGTTGGCTCCAGCCAGTATAATCGCCTTAAGATGCCTGGGAGCATTTTCAATACAGATTTTGATATTGTTTGGAAAAAGCTTGGAATGACAATAGGCTTTGGGACGATGCACATAAGCAAGGCAACGACGATGAGCCTCACTGAAGCGACAAGTGATGGGTTCAACCGCATTAACCATGTCTTTGGCGAAGGAGCAAGCCCTAAAATGAGACTTCTCACAATGTCGATTCGTGAATTGCTCGAATCGACCAATGAGGACTCAAAGGACTTTTCCAAGCACGCTATGTCAAGGATTGTATATGGCGCATGCTTGGCGGAAAACACTTTTGATTACCTTTTAGGAAAAGAGTCGAAGCCGAAATACTACACGGATATGGCTGACTATGTTTCCGGAACCCAAAAGATTATTGATTTTTGGCGAAATCGATGGTTAAAAAGCCGTTTGAATTATGAACCTATTTATCGAAGAATCCGTGACTTTGACAAGCAGGGGTTTCTTGTAAGTAATCAGATAGATGAGGACGAAGAATGGAGTTTCTCTAAACTTGAGGAGGTGCCACACATGCCTACAAATGATGAAACTAAGACCGGGCTTCAGTTTGTAAGAGATTTTTATAGAGGCTCCAGTGCATATGCTGATCATATAGCATCCGAACTGCTGTCAGCAATCCATCTTGAGACAAAACTGGATACAGCCATTATAGAATCTGCGCTTAGTGGTAAGGACATAGTGCTTACCGGCAATCCGGGCGATGGGAAAACCCATGTTATCCGAATGCTAAAAAATAAATTGGAAGGCTCGGGAAAGCCAATTCGCATTGAATTAGACGCAAGTACACTTTCTGATGAGGACATTTATTTGAAATGGAAGTCGGCAAGAGAAAATAATATGCCCTTTGTTATTGCAATTAATGCAGCTGTCTTATATTCGGTTTATCAAAAGTATTCTGAATTTCAGCCCATAAGGGATGCTTATTTTCAGATGAGCCATGCGGTTGTTTTTCATGATGAAGTAACTGAGAATGGTAATGTAGTAGTTTTTGATTTAAGCAAAAGGGAAGTGTTAACCGCAGACATTTTGAAGAAGGCCATAGAAAAGCTGACAGATTCCACGCATTATACAGAATGTGCCGGATGCCCTTTAAATGAGAACTGCGATGTTCATAAAAATTGCACCCTACTTAATAGTGCATTATTTCAAGAACGGCTTTTTGTGATTTTACAACGAGTATCCATGAAGGGATATCATGCAACCGTGCGTGAATTACAAAGCCTTATTGCCTATCTGATTTTCGGCAATAGAAGCTGTAAGGAAATAGGTCGTACAACCGGAAGTAATCAGTATAATCTGGTCAACCTGGTATTCTCTGGGAAGGGGGCTCTGTTTGATGCAATTCGAAGCGCAATTGACCCGGTCACTATTTCTCACCCCATATGGGATGAGAGGATTTTGCTGAATGATATTCCAAACGATAGTTGGGTGGATGGCTATGAGATTCCTGCTGAAGCCATAGCCTATGATAACGATGAGTTATTTGGGCTGAGAAAAAGGCAATTCTATTTCTTCAATAAAAACGGAGAAGCGCTTCTAACAATCATGGATGATGATGCTACTCGATTCCAGGCGTTTTTAGGACAGGACAATGGAAAAATAGTCAAGGAATTGGTTCGAAGGTTAAATGCTTTCTTTGGCGCTGTAAAAGCCTCTAACTCGGAGTTGCAGATTTGGACAGGCCATCGTTATGATAATGAGCCGAGGAAGGTTCTGATTTCCACGGGTTCAATTAAGAAAAGTGGATTGAAGATTGGCAGACCGACTCTTTTGAAAAGCATGAAGAGCGGAATTGACATGACCGCAAGCTATATTCGTCTTGAGAAAAAGGATGCTGCAAACATTTTCCTCAAAATTGATTTTGACATGTATATGCTCTTGTCGGAAGCTGAGCGAGGTGTACCAGTCCTTTTCATGGAATCTAACCTTGTCAAGAAGGTCTGGCGCTTTGTCGAGCAACTTCAATCTTTGGGGGATTTAGATGAGGATGATACTATCACAATCTCCTTACTGGATATCCAAAACAAAAAGAAAATATCAGTAACCATCGACAGAGAGGAAAAAAGATATTCCGCTATCGAAGGCGAGAAAGCAAAGGAGGTATAACATGGCAGAGCAGATAAAGCTCCATTCTTTTAGAAAAGAAGTAGACAGCACATATGTTGGGTTTACGCCAAATGGAGGCTCAATTAAGCCTGTCCATGTTGCCAACGGAGTTCAAAGATGCATTTTTGGTGGCTTTAACACGGCAATGCAGATAAAGAGACTTGCTTTAGTTTCAGATGCAAAGGGCAATGTGCCTACAGGAAGTGAGCTCGAAACGATATATGCTGAGTTAGCAAAAAACGAGGCTATTGAAGATGGAATAGCTGAAGGCTCTGTTGAATCCATGCGTAATGTTATGCAGAGACTGTTATCAGCAGATAAGGGTGTATATGTAGTAAAGGGGCTTAAGGATGATATGATATCCTTTACTGCAGGATCAAAATATTTTCTTACAAGATCCTCAATTTATGAGGATACAGGAGAGTTTATTGGCGGCCTAATCCATTCCTATTGCCCAGAGTTAGCAGAATATATTAAGAGACTACTTGATGAGGCAGAGGATCCGATATCACTCCTTTTTGAACCAGTCTCAGAGAGTTCTCTGCAGATATTTGAGAAAAGTAGACATGAGGATTTACCAGCCTTTAAGTCACAAAATGAAGCTGTGAAGTGGTATTTAAAGGGCCTTAATGAAAGTGGATTATGCTTGATGGATAATCTCAAGAGGCATCCAAATCCGTTAACGCAATTACGACTTTTTAATTTCTTCTGTATATTTCACCTGGTTCGTTACATGGCACTGCTTGAAGCATTTTATTGTGGCGAAAATATTAGACCTGTTCTACTGGATTTCTCCGGAATAGCTCCAAGTCAAAGCAGTGTAGCACGGGCATCAGAAATGGCATATACTCAGATGCACAAGTCTATTAACCGCTTTTACGCATGGGGCTATGCACAAAAGCTGAAAGAAAAGGATTACAGCAAGGAAGATTTGCTTCAATCCGAAACTCCGGTTTATGACGAAAAGAAAAAAGCATCTGTTGAGTTTAGCACTCTGTGGAATTTGGCAAAGGAACGCGCAAGTGCCTGCGCAACAGACGATGCAGCAAGACTGGTATTTGGTGAAACAATGTACGATATGCTGGCATTAGAAGCTTCATCACATCCGGTCAATTGCCTTAAAATTTTAGGGACCTCTGCAGGAATGTTATATCCACCAGATCAAATGCATCCAAACAAGAGATTTGTATTGTCGCAAGATATTTTAGAGATGATACTTCGTAGCACGGTAAGCCCTGACGAAGTGCTTAGTGGTAACGATATGAGAAACCGCTTGTGGGAGCGTTTTGGCATTATTATTGGGGGAAGTACATATGAAATTGAAAAACTCCAGAGTAGTGGCATGCTCTTGCAGATTGACGAAGATTCCCTCGAACGGAATTTCACTTCCTTTGCTGCATTACTTGAATCTATGGATTTTGCCGAGGTAATGGCAGACGGTATTCTCCAGATTCGGTTAGGAGGTTCAGACTAATGATGAATAAACAAAGTCTCGTTGTAGGCTTATTGTTAGAAAGACTGGCAGATTCCAAGGTTGGAATTCTTGTTAAAGGAATTAACGGTATTCAGCCAGATGAAATAGCTGCTGAATTGTCAAGTCAAAGAAAGACTCATATTTATATGGCAGCAGTAGGGTATGGTATTTCTACAGATGTTGAGAAATCAGAGTATACTCTAACTCCGTCAATTGAGAAGGCTGTTCTGTGGAGAAGTGTTCCCGAGTATGCAGGTAATATCGTTGTATTTGTAAAAACAGACACAGACAAACTGCATTCTCTTGCTGAGTTTGATGTTATCTCATTAAGAGATGTCTCAAAATATCTTTTGGAGTTACAGATTTCAAACGAAAGCAATGCACCTACGCAGAATTTCTGGCGTGCACTGCAGCAGACCTCAGATTACTATTCCTTTGAAGCTATTATGGAATTTGTTCAGTCAATTTCCAATGAAGAAACAGTAGCGGAAGCAATCCCTAATAACATGTGGAGACTAAATCTCCTGTGTGATGCTGATATCCTCGGGACAAAATACAAACCAAGTGACCGTTTAACAAGAAATCGTGAATTAATTTTTGCAATTGGGCAATTGAGCGAAGATTCTCGAAAAAAACTGAGCCGTTCTTTAGCCAAAACCGAGGGCGATGATAGAATTCGCCTACAAAATGCATATAACCTCCTTCAAAACCTTTACAAATATGGAAAACGAGATATCCTGAAGCAATTAGACTTTGCGACAGTGCAGGAGTTATTTTCGGCTTCAAAGGCAAATGAATCCAAGAAAAAGAAGAAAAGCTCGGTTAAGAATTCCGATGGGACTGAATCTGATACACCTAATGTTACCTCTGAGGCGGCGCCTATTCGCCCAAAGGAATTGGGACAATTGATTTCTGATGCCATTGTCAACGGTGACGAAAATGATGCTGCCTCTATTAAAGAACTGCTTGAGGAGCTAAAAAAACATTTTGACCCAGAGACGGAAGAAAACAATGATAGTATCCCAACCATCGGTGGAGTGTTTGATGACAGGACGATAGTCATTGAAAACCATCAATCAGATCTGAGAAGACTTGTTGGCACTGTTTGTAATCCAATAGCATGGGGCGGCTTAATGGAAACGGAAGAAAGTGTACTTAAGGACGCTATTTCTGCGGATATTAAAAGCTTCAATTCGTTTAATCCCGTAGATGCAGAATCTATGGTAGCTTTTCACGGTGGAATTGATGGTAGTCAGTCTCTGTTTGATTTCATAAAACAATTTGACGCACAGTTTAAAGCTAAGAATATTGAAACGGCGGAGATGTTCATCCCTATAATCGAGGAACTGCTGACACTTCGCAATAAACTGCTCGGCAATTTGGACATGATAATGTATTATCCGGTTCTTAGCTTTGGGGTTGACGAAGAAGCACGCAACACCTTGATTGGCTACATTGATGCTTGGGCAAAACTGTACCACGCATTTAGCATCAACGAGCCTGCTATGCGTGAAATGAGTCCAAGCAGTACCAGTTTTATTGCAAGAGCGCTATTGCTTCTTGATGTATTGTATGTAAAGACACCCAAAGAGTGGAAGGCGATTCTCCTTCCTTTACATCCAATCTATTTATGGAGATACTATGAGATTTTTAAAATCCTCCCCTCAAAGAAATCACAACTTAGCGAGGATGATGCAGTTGCTCTGACAACTGTATTAACCCAACTTCCTCAGATTCTGAGTTTTGTTATTGCTAATAGCATTGTTACTGAGACTTCAGATGACAAGGTTTTACCGTGCTCTGGAAATATCGAAATGCTACCAACATTTGAAAATAAGACGAATAGGTATTTGGGTGATGATGGAACTCAATCAATCGGGGAAATCCTAACGCGATGGATTGGCTTTGCTCCCTACACCAAAAACGAAATTCGAATTTGCTCCGTCGATGCTCCAGACTTGATTGCTAATATACGTGCAATCAAGACCTTTATGGATAAAAGCGGTTGTGAAAAAGTTGTTTATGATGTCTACCTGACAAGGAAGCAAAATGGAAATACAGAACTTTCGAGGTTGGATTATTCTGGTAAAGATTATGAAATTGGCGAGTTCATTCGCCAGAGTAAGATTGCAATTAGCATCCGCAATGTTGAATCTGCGAGCGATGTAAAGGCCGCTCTTTCTGAAAAGCCAGTTCATATTGCGTTCTATTTTGATCAGTCTACATATGCAATCGAATTTGGCCCCAATAATAAGAACCTATATATTAACCCGCTCGTTGTTACCTATGATTATGATTTTGATGAGATTCAGCACAGAGGAAGCATTTTCCCTTCATCAGAGATGGATTCTGGCTTAATTGGAGACTATCATAAGCTAATGAAGTCTGCCGATGTTATTAGCAACAACATGAATCCTCGCACAACATATAATGGCAGTGCGGATATGACGGCGGTTGTGTCTACTATTCAGGACGGTATGGTGCAGTGGCTCGTTGCGGCCGATAGAGATACCAATAATTATGACCCCAATGGAGCTATTCCAATTGGAGAAATGCAGTATGATCGTCGAATGGTAAATGTGTGGGCATCCAGTGATTCCAGAATTATTACGCAGTACTTAACCATGTTACGCACCTATAACTTGTACCCGAAGCCAGAGACTCTTATTGGTATTCTAAAAAACTTTGGACACATTGCATCTAACGGACTCATCAGCATTCCAAAGTTTGGCGCTGACACACAGGCAATAGATAATAAGAAAAAAGGGCTTATCGGCACGCTTTTTGCAGCATCCTGGTATACGAGAAATAATCAGGACTCATTGGTGGCATCACTTGATGATGACAAGGCTCGACTGTGGCTTCAGGATAGTCGTTTTGGAAATGAACGAGCTGACCTTGTTGGATTGAAATATATTGCTGAGACTAATACTTTGCTAATTCAGCCAATAGAGGTCAAGACAAGAGATGAATCACCAGATGCCACAATTACAAAGAGTGATGATGGGAGACAATTAATTTCTGGCCACGCGGCAGGTCAGATTGCGTCAATCGTAGGAATGCTTAAAGAAATCTTTTCTGTCGATGAGAATTCTTCTGATATGTTTATTTCTGCGAGACGAGAGGTTCTAAAATACCAAATTGTTTCCGAGTGCTTTAGAAATGTACATGATTCCGAATGGCAGAAGCGGTGGTGCGGCATTCTTAAAAAGGCCTTCGGCAATGGAGCGAGTGGAAATATCAATATTCAGGTTTCCGGTTTGCTAATGCATATTAAGTTAAGTGAAGTTTCTGGAGGTAAGGTCATCCAGTGTGCTTATGCAGACGGTGATGAAGGCCCAATTGAGTATCGAGGGTGTCCGATTGAGTATAGACTGTTAACCGCAAAGGAGATACAGCAGGAGGTTCTTGGAGAGGATACTATTCTGAAGGAGCCCCTTACTGCCGACTACGATTCCGATGAAACTCCCGAGTCAAATGAAGAAGGAACTGTCGTCTACGAATTTGGAAATCCATCATACTCGGCCGAGATGAGAGAGCAGACTAAATCTGATGCCGAACAGGGAACTGCTATCGTTGAAAACGGAACAACTCGAATAGAACCAATCGAGGTGGAGTCTCAAGGAAAGACAGGGTGCAAGACAACAGGTGTTTCCTCCGAAGAGATTGAGCAGTTGGTAAAGGATTTCAAACGCTCCTGTGGAGACTATCATGTTGCTCTTCGTGAATGTGAAGCAAAATCTGCAGTAGTTGGTCCAAGTGTTATTCGCATTAAGTTTAAACTCGGTCGTGGTCAAGCCTTACAGGGATTAGCAAGCCATCTTGAGGATATAGGGCGTGAAATGAAGCGAACAGGTGTCATTATTCAGCAGGTTCCAAATTCAGATGAATTACTGCTGGATGTCCCGAGGCTTCAGAGAGAGAAGGTTCTCTTCAAGGATGTAATCAGTTCAATTCCAAAGGTAACATCGCCAGAGCAATTGCTCTTCCCTCTTGGGAGAACACCAAACGGAAAAGATTTGATTGAGGATCTGAGCCAAATGCCGCATATGCTTGTTGGTGGTAGTACCGGCTCTGGTAAATCAGTGTTTTTATTTTCCATGCTGGCTGCATTGCTGATGACACATCCTGAAAAAGAGGATATGCAGTTAATTCTGTCATCTTCAAAGTTGGAGGACTTTATTCACTTCGAAGGATTGCCACATTTGTATTCAGGTAGGATTATATCCGATGCAACTGAAGCTACGAAAGTAATAAAGGAAGTTATCTTCGAAGAATCCGAACGTAGGGGCAGACTCCTGGCAGAGGCAAGGGTTGCCAATATTGTTGAGTATAACAAAAAGGTAGCTGAAAAGCTTGCGCCGATTGTTGTAGTTATTGATGAGTTTGCGGATTTAGCTGACCAACTGGAAACAACAAAGGAAAAGAACGCATTTTATAAGCCGGTTCAACGAATTGCGCAAGCTGGGAGAAGCAGAGGAATTCATCTTGTAATTTGTACGCAAAGACCAGAAGCAAAACTCGTCCCGTCGACGACGAAGGCTCAGTTAAATGGTCGTGTGGCGTTGCGTGTGAATGATGGTATTTCTTCGAGAATGATAATTGAGGAGCCTGATGCACAGTACCTTCAGAAGCATGGAGATATGATTTATCGTAATGGCGATATCATTGAGCGTGCTCAAGGCTACTTGATTGAAATTGAAGAGTTGGATAAAATCGTAGACGATGTGATTCACGGTAGAATTTAAGAAGGGAGGTAGCAGATGGCAGACCCTAAATCTATAGACTATGTATATGGGACCTTTCAAGCTGAAATAAAAAATCGATTCCTATGCAGTGTAAATATAGGCGGAAAGGATGCGGTCTGCTACATTCCATCATCCTGCAGACTCAGCAATTTCATCGATATGACAGGTAGAACGGTTTTGTTGAGGCCGATAGAGACACCGAACACAAGGACTGCCTATGCCGTTTACGCAGTAAAATACCGTAAGGGTTTTATTTTATTAAACTTGGCGCAGACCAATAGGGTGATTGAAGCTCAAATTCGAAGACGGTATTTTTCATTTTTGGGTGTAAGAAAAAAGATTTCCCATGAATATAAAATCGGGAATTATAAAGCAGACTTATTTATTCACGATACAAACACACTCATTGAGATTAAAAGTACTTTGTCATTTTCCAAGAAATCTACTTTTCCAACGGTATACTCTGAAAGAGCTGTAAAGCAGTTGACTGAAATTTCACGTTTGTTGGATGAGGGATACCGTGCCTGTTATATTTTAGTTTCGCTAAATCCGAGTGTAAAAGAAATTACAATAAATTCGGAGATAGAGGATTACTATAAAGAATTTATGAAATGCATTGAAAAAGGGATGACCTATTGTGCCTTCTCAATCCGATTGCATGAGCAGACTCCAGAATTGTACGCTAAGATCAAAATTACAATATAAACTTTCCCTATGTGTACATCTGCCGTGAACACTACTGACTAAAATATTTTAATGAGAAAACGGGGCTTCCTGCTGGCTAAATGTCTGATGGGAGCCCCGTTACTATTACCATTTATGCAGTTTATCGCACCTTATCGATGTCAAACACGACAAGTAATGGTGTAGCTAACCCGCGAGCCCGCACCACGGGTACCCCGCATCCTCAATAGGGGCTGAAACTATGTGTTTCAGCCCCTATTTTTCCAAATCTTTCAGTAGCTATTCCTGCTGACTTGTGGTATATGTTTGTGCTGCAAGGAGGCGAGCACATGAACAAACTGCTGAAGGACCTGTATGACTGCTTCTGCACCCCACCGGAGATGGCGGCGACGAAGCGGGAGATCGAGGAATGCCACCGCGCGCTCATTGAGGCGCTGGGCAAGCCGGAGCGCCGATTGGTGCTGAAGATCATCGATGCCAAGGACCATATTTCGGAGGACACTTCGCTCGACAGCTTCATCTCTGGATTTCGGCTGGCGTGGCGGCTGTCCGCAGAATTGAATCACTATGACGATGAGCGTCCGGTGCGCTGCCAAGCGGCAGAGAAACCGGGCGCTCGTTTTACGCTCAAAAAGGAGGATGATGAACAATGAAGAAGCGCATCGTGACAGGTGTGATCACCGCTTGCTTGGCCCTGTGTGCCGCTGTGTGGCCGCAGCCAGACACAAGGGAGGAACGACCCGCCCCAATACCAACGCACGCCGCAGCTGCCCCGAAAACGGATGCTGTGACAACGGCAGAAAAGAAAAATACGGAAACGCCGCGGGCAGAGCCGGACGAGGAGCTTGGCGCCGTTCCTGTCCCCGCGCCGGCAGAGCCGATGCCTGCGGTCGAAACGCCGCAGCCGGAGCCTGCGCCTCCCACACCGCAGCCGACCATAGAGCTGCAGCCCGGCGATGAGGTCTATATTCCGGGCTTTGGCTGGGTACCATACGAGGGGCCGAATTACCGCGAGTATGCCGCGGATATGTACGAAAATGGCAACAAAATCGGCATCATGGGCTGAATCAGGATCTGCTGGGAGCGGTTATGCTGCTTGCATACGAAAGATGCTGTACCGAAAAGTGGTTGGTATCATAATATGATACCAACCACTTTTTGCCGATGTGGAATTGAAAAACGCCATCCGGCGCACGATGAAAGAACTCATGTGCGCACCTGCTTGCGGGTCGATAGCGTGGGGATTTGTAATAGAAACCGCGGAAATCGGCAGTATCGCTTCTCAATTTGCAGTTGCCTATTGCATTCGATTTCGATTTATGTTACCATGCTAATGCTGAATTGTTGGACTGTCCTGAACTTTGATCGTTCGTAGCATGAGAGTACGAATCATATCGAACGGCAGTGACATAGACAATGAAGCGAGTAAAAAAATATGTAAATCCTCGAAACTATTGATTCCAATCAAATTCTCATTATGGAATTGAGAAAGCAGTTTGCTGGTTGACTGTCGTTGTCCCCCTGTTGTTTCGATGCTTTGCACCACAAAATCGAACCGAAGAAAGTGTTCTTTCGTCGGCTCTGTTTTGTTGCGTGCAAAGCGGTCTTCCGGATGATCGCAGTCCACGCACAAAGCAAAGTGCGTGGACTTTTTTCGGCTCAGAAAGGAGGCCAATTATGGGAAAGGTATCAGGAAAAACACATACCAAAGAACAGCTGGATCACTGGGCGAATCTGCATAATCCCAATAACAAGGCATATCGGGCTGACGCTGACAATCGTGCCAATCAGAAGAATCCAAACCACAGATCGCACCAGAGAACTCACAATGCAAACCGCAGAAACAAAGCATATTGGGTACCCGACTGGGTACCTGACTATCCGGAATACGATAATTAAAAATTGGAGGTACATGATGTCAAGGCGCTTTTTTGACTACGATGACGGAGACTTCGCCATGAGCATTTCGGATAATATGGCGATGGACTCCGATGGGGATCTCATGATGCGCATGGGAGATCACATGGCAATGGATATGGACACAGGCGATATTCACATGATCTCCTCATGGTCTGATGATGACGAGGAGTAGAGCATAGGCGGCGGCTCAACGGATGCACCGCCATAGACAAAGAAAACATTTTTCAGGATCCGGGCAGAGAAAGCAGCGGGACAGGCCGTAAAGGCTTGTCCCGCTGTCTGTGTCTTATGGCAGATATTCTTCCGTGATCCGATACCGGCTGATGCCGAAAGCGTTGCTCCGCTCCACGATCTCCGCCGGGATCTTGGGCAGGTACTTCTTGCTGAAGCTGGTGTCCCCGAAGTAGGCGTCAAAGCTTCCCACTGGCAGAACCACCCATTCACAATCATCCTGCCGGTTGGCGAGATAATAGCGGATCAGCGTACAGACAACCTCGGCTGGAATTTCCTTCGGAAGCGCCGCTTTCACTTTCTCAGTCAGCTCTGGCGGCAGCTCCGGCCCCTCTCTGCGCAGCGGCCCCAGCTCCAACGCATCGGCAAGGACATCGTCAAAGCGCAGCGTCCATGCGCCCTTGGTTTGGGACGCAAAAATCGGGATCTGGTACTGCATCACCTTACTTCGCCATGCGGCGGCAAACTTGGACTGAATGACCTCCGCATACTTGAGTGAGGTGCTGCGCACCTTTTCCGGGTGCGCCAGCATGAAGTCCGCCGCGCGGAGCACATGACGGAGGAACCAGCCGACCCCTTCCGCATCCACCAGCTCCGGGAACTCTGTATGCAGCTCCGAAAAGTCTGTCTGGAACTGCCACTCCTTACCCTGCACACGCTTTCCGTCCTCTGGCACACTGCACCAGGCGCAGAGCGCACAGCGGGCGTAGTCGATCCGATCATGCGGATCACCCCAAATGACTGCTCCGTCCTTTCTGTGAAACAGATATCCGCGGGCCAGGATGGTCAAGATTCGAGCCATTCCCTCAAACTCCAGGATCGTGGCAAAAGTGAACCGGCCCAGCCATGTCGTATCGTTCTTCTTGCTGGCGGTATAGGAGACCGTTCCGGTATATGCGCAGAATTCTTCCCATTCGTTAATCATCCTGCACCTCCAGAACATTTTTCTCGATGTACTCCGGCAGTAGATCCCACAGCAGGTCACGTCTGCCGAGAGCGACCACATAGCGCACAGCCAGAGTCGGTCTCACGATAGTAGTCAGTAGCTCTCGGCACTTAGCTGTCACTGCGTCACGGTAGCTCCGGGAAGCGGACTTGTCCGCAAAGGCTCTCATCATGGCGGTGAAGGCTTTCGAGTCGCTTTCACGGAACAGCTGCTTTTTCTCCCGGCCGATGTTCTCGTCCTCCATATCGCAGACAATGTCTCCGAGGATGCGATAGCCGCCGAAGCGGAAATCGGTCAGCAGATCGTAAACATCCTCAAACTCTGGCTCCGGCAGCCATTCCCGCAGGAAACGCTCCCGTACATCCTCGTCCATGAGGTGCCATGCCTGCTCCCGCATGGCGCGCCGCAAAGAGGATATCTTTTCCGGCGGCAGACTGCCGAACAGGGCGTACAGCTCGTCGGGATCGTATGCATCTTCCTGCCCTCTGGCATACAGAATGCGCTCCACATCGCTCTTCCGCTTTTTCTCCTTCACCGGAACGCGGCAGGCCCGGATGCGGGAGAGACAGGCCTCGTGATCCCGCAGCAGCGCATCCACCGCCGCCAGCTTATCGGAGTTCAGCTGCTCCTTCCAGTCCGACTGCTGAGCGAAGGAAAATAGCTCCTCGTCCCTGGCGGGCTTTGCCTTGATGCGCGGCGTGTTCTTTTTCAGCTGCTGTGCCAGATACGGCAAGCGCTCCACATTGGAGTCCACCTTGCTCCAATCCACCTTCTTAAAGAATGCCTTCACCCTGGCCGCATGGGTTGGCTCATACCAGGCACGCCGAGTCTCTATTTCTTCTACCAACGTTTTATACTTGAGGAAATCGCTGCGCTTGACGGTCTTATGGGTCAGGTACTCATCCAGATCAGGGCGAATGCCGCTCTTGGCGGAGTCGATCTCCAGCCCGGTGAGAATGGCTAATGTCTCCGTCTCCTCCCGGCAGCGCTCCCGCTCCTCGGCGTCGGAGTTTTCGTTGTAGGCAATGATGCTGCGGTCCAGTGCGGCGTTACAGATCTGGCCGACGCGGGAGGAGAAGGTGCTGCGGACGGTCTCAAACCGTGCCTCCCAGTCGTCGGCACTGCGGATTTGGGGCTGGGCCGTAGGGATCATCAGCAGAGGAATGTTCTCTGTGTTGGTGAGGGATTTGTGTTTCTCGTAGCGGTAGAGGTTGTAGTTGCGGCGGACGCAGGCATTCAGGATCGGATCAGATATGGTCTTGATCATATCGCCGTCGTAGTCAGCGCCGCCCAGCCGCTCCGCAGCCAGCATATTGGAATCCACCATCACCACATCCGTCAGGTGCCCGAAATAGTAATGCCGCATCTGCTTTCTCTCTTCCTTCGCGTCGTAGAAGGAAAGCTGTAGCTCCTCGTTGCGGGCAATGTGCGGATTGCGTAGCAGCGTGCAGGCGTCGTCATGGGCATAGGCCGCCTGGGGTGCATAGAAGGAACTCTCCGGGAAGTGGTCGGTCATGACGGTGCTGTAAAACATCCGTTGCCTGCGTTTGCGCGGCGGAACAGTCGGGAGCAGAAATGCCAGAAAGTCCAGAAGATCACCGGAAAGATAACGGTTGTCTCCCACCACGATCAGGCGGCCGACGGCGTACTGCTCCACGATTTTATCGGCTTCATCCTCCAGTCGCTTGGCATAGACCGGTTCGTTGATGAAGCTCGGATTCTTTTTCAGCACGGCGGCAAGGATATGGTCTTTGCCCTGATGCCGTTCCCACCAACTGACCCGATTCGCTTTCTCCAGAAAGTAGTCCTGCCGAAATTGCGGGTTTGCGCAGAGGTTATAGTACCGTAGCTCCGTCTGTTTAGTGAGCCAATTCCGTTGGTCTTCCTCCGGGCTGTGATCCCAGCCGTCCGGCAGATCGGCAGGGCGGAACTCGTCACCCTGAATGGAAACGGTGGTCAGAAACTGATAGTTCAGCTCGGTGGTCTGTTCCGGTTTCTCCTTGCTCACATTGGTGATGTACAGCGCATGGCGGTACTTGCGAAACACCGTCCGGTAGTCCTCCCAGTTCATGCCACTGGCAGTGAGCCAGCCGTATCCCTTGAACATGCTCTTGGTGAGGATGACGTCCACATCCCGGACGGAATGCTCCATGCCCCACAGATCGGTGATGGTGTCCGTCCCGCAGAGGGTCAGGAAGTCTTTGAAGTCCACCTCGTGCAGCATACCCTTGACATAGGGCATACGGATCTGGAATGAGGTGTGGACTTTCTTCCCGCACAGCTTCTCGTCCACGACGCGGGCATATTCTTTTGAGATCAGCCCCTCGCCGTCGAAGCAGGTGATTTCGATGTCCTCTTTTTTCTCCACCCGGCGGTATTTGCTGGTACTGCTCTGCGTTCCGTCGTCCTCTACGGTGATGACGCTGACATTCCGCTCTGTGCGCGTAGGATTGTCAATGACCACCACCCGGTGGGGCCGGTCAATGCCGATGCCGTCAATGCGGATGCCGCTGGACAGCATCAGGCCGTTGTAGGCGTAGAGTTTGCTGAGCTGACAGTCACCGATGGTCATATCCATCATAATGCGTCGGCGCACCGCATCATAAAAATCCTCTCGGATGAAGGATAGCCGCGCCTGCCGGCTCATGCTGCCAGAACGCTCAAAGGCGAGGTAACGATGTGCCCCCGAGCCCAAGTCCAGGCTGACACCTTCGGGACGGAACAGGGACTTGGCCTTCTCCTGCCGGATCAGGTGTTTCTTTCTGGCGCCGCTCCGGTCGAAGATGCCGGAGAAGTCCATATAGAAAATGATGTCCGAGAGGTCAGTCACCAGCTGCCCACCGGGTCTTCCGGTGAAGGCATCGCCGCGCAGCACGCACATGATCTGATAGAACAGTGCGTTATCATCCTGCTCGTGAGGCACGGAAAGTGATTTGCATCTCTCTGTCTCAGCGGCGCTGAGATGGAAGGTGTATGCACCGTCCTGCTCTCTGCCGTAACTGATCACGGCTCTGGCAGACAGCTCGTAGATCCTGTATTTCACCAGTAGCATCGGCTCACCTCCTGATGCTTCTATTCTATCATGAGGTTCTAAATTTGCAATACGGATACTGCTCCCACTTTTTCAGTGGGAGCTTTTTGCTTGCAGCTCTCAACAAAAAATTATAAAGGAGGAATCCAATGCAAGAATCCACATTCACCAACTACGACCAGCTGCCGCTGTTCCTCAACGCGAACACGGTGGCGCAGGTGCTGGGCGTGTCCATCTCCAGCGCCTATGAGCTCATGCACGAGACGGGCTTCCCAGCGCTTCGGATTGGCAGCCGCATCGTGGTACCCAAAGAAAAGTTCTGTCGGTGGGTCGATGCGCAGACAGGAGGTGATGCCTGATGTTCCAGCGCTGGCCCAAGCGGGACCCGAACAAACACTACTATCTCGTCCCCAACGAAGTCTTTAATCTCGGACTCAGCTCTCACGAGATCGCCGTCTACAATTACCTTCTGCGCTGCGAGGATCGCAGAACCTACCAGTGCCATCCCAGCTACCGCACCATCGGTCGGGCGGTGCAGCTGAGCGAGAACACCGTGCGGAAGTATGTGGCCGGTCTGGAGGAGAAGGGGCTTATTCACACCGAGCCCAGTACCATCACCACAAAGGACGGCCGCGTGCGCAACGGAAGTCTCATCTACACCATCCGCCCCATTCAGGAAGCACTGGAGCTGAACTATCAGCGGCAGTTCCTGCGGGCGGAGCGTGACATAGAGCGGGCAAAGGCAGAGAAACGATTGGCCGAGTTGAATCAGCAGAACAAGAAGGGGGAAGAAAGCGCATGATGCAGCAGATTGCAAACTTTATTGTAGACCATGACCCGATGATGGTCCTTCGGCGCACACATGACACGGTGCGCTATATCAGGTGGGAGTGGAACAAGGATCATGCCGACCCCATTGATGAAGAGGGGCTTCGCCTGTTCCTCTGCGATGAACACCACGGCAACCTGACCGATGAGCAAAGAGCCGTTGCCCGTCGGTGCAGAGATGAGATGCGAGATGTCTATACAGAGATGTGCGTGCGATTGCTGCAAAGTGAGATCATGCTGGAGCGCGGCATGGTGCCGGATGTCAGTATCTACCACAGCGTGTTCTGCACGGAAGGAGGTGATGCGCCATGGATGCTTGACCAAGCGGGATGACTGCCTTTTCCGCAAAGCGCCGCAGAGCGGCTGAAGTGCGCGTCAGCGCCGAAAATTCTCGCTTCGAGAATGACAAGTTTCGCCTTCGTGGTACGGAACGGGGCGATTGCCCCGTTCCGACCTCTTCGGCAGGCGGGCTAAGCCCACACCCCTATCAACACAAAAAAAATGAATTTAAAGGAGATAAAGATTATGACGAAGAACACCTATAATCCCTATGAAATTATGATGGACAAGTACGATAAGGAAGAGATGCTCAGCGATGTACGGGAAGCCATGCTCTATCAACTCGGCGCGGATGTCTCCTGTGAAGAGTTGGATCACTTTTTCACCGGCAAGGGCAAAGCCGTACTGCCTGGCTGTGCGGAGTGGCAGCAGTGCTTTGCGGTCGAGAAGATGCTGGAGTTCTATTATATGCATGCGCGGGATGAGACGCTGTCTAAGCAGATCGAGACGATGACTATGCTGGCAAGCAGAGGTAACGAGCACCATGGCTAAGAATCAATTTATCCGCGCCCGCGTTGCCGGGTGGGAAAAGGACTGCATCCGCCGTAAGGCGGATGCAGCTCATATGACCGAAAGTGAGTTCGTGCGCCGGGCGGCCATGGATCGTGAGGTCACGGTCATTGAAGGTACGGATGAGCTCCTGCGGGAGTTGCGCTATCAGGGAAATAACCTGAACCAGCTCACGGTCATGGCTCGGCAGGGGCGTATCACACAGGTGAACTATGAACCTTTTACGGAGGTGTACCGGAACGCATGGCAAACATTAAATTCATTGCTGTCTCACGCAGTCTGAGCGGTATCCTGGACTATGTTACCAACCGTGAGAAAACGGTGGAGCGTCTCATCTCCGGCGTCAACTGCGTGGCCCAAACAGCTCAGGATGAATTTGAAGCTGTAAAGAAACAGTTCCGCAAAACAGATGGCCGCAGCTACTACCACATCGTCCAAGCCTTCGCTCCGGACGATCCGCTGGACTTTGATACAGCGCATGAAATCGGGTTGAAGTTTGCGGAATACTTCAAGGGCTACCAGTGTGTGGTGGTCACGCATATGAATACGGCGCACATCCACAATCACATCATCATGAACTCGGTAAATTTTGAAACCGGTCAGAAGTTTCATCAGAGCGCCAGGGAGATGCAGCAGGCAAAGGAGTACAGCAACCAACTCTGCCGGGAGTACGGCTTGTCCTTCACCGAGAGCAAGGCAGATCCGTTCCGTATTCCTGCTTGGAAGAAACGGCTGTGCCGTACCATTAAGGAAGCTATGGAGAACTGTGCTACCCGTGAGGAGTTCGTCGCATTCATGGCGGAGTACGGCTACAAGGTGCGATGGGAGTCGAATCAAAAATACATCACCTACACCACACCGGAGAATGTCCGATGCAGAGACAATAAGCTCTTCGACCAGACGCTTCTGCGCAGCAGCATGGAAGCCTATTTCGATATGGGCGGCTGTGAGTATCTGGAAAGCCGCATCGATGCCACCGAGTACGGTGAACTCCTGCCTACGGTGGACGATGCCGTCTGCGGTTTGATCTCCATTCTGGATGCGATGAACACCGGCGACAATGACCGCTTCCATCTGGAAACGCTGCATCACAGCAAGCAGGAGATCCGGCGTATTCTGGAACGCGGCGGCAAGATCGACCGCACGGTGGAATACGCCGTAGATGACGAAGATGAAGAGTACGAGCAGTACCACGGGTTTTCTATGCGGATGTAGTGGCGAACTATTTCAAAGTTCTGATAGCTATTTCCGCAAAAATGTGGTAATTGTTTGTGTTGCAAAAAAATCTCAATCAAAGGAAGTGAAATACATGGCAAAACGAAGACCGGCCGGCGACGGCATGGTGCGAAGGCGTGACGATGGACGCTGGGAAGGGCGCATCGTCATTGGGCATCGGGAAAACGGCGAGCCGCTGTTCCGTCATGTGTATGCCAAGGCCCAAAAAGCTCTGCTGGATAAGCTGCACCAGAACATTGAGTGCTACCGGGATGTGGAGCTGACCGAGGACAGCCGCATGACGCTGGGCCAGTGGCTGGATCGCTGGCTCACGGAGTACAAGGCGGGTACGGTGCGGCCCGGTACCCTCGAGGGCTACCGCCGCTACATCGAATACTACATCAAGCCGCAGCTGGGCGACAAGCAGATCTCCCTCCTCTCCCAGCAGGACATCCAGCGGATGTACCGCCGCCTAAAAACGGAGGGGCGCATCCACGAGCATCCCGAGATGAACCACCAGCTCTCCGACTCCATGGTTCGCCACATCCACTCCACCCTCCACGCCGCGCTGAAGGACGCGGTGCTGGCCCATGTCATTCCAAGGAATCCCACCGAGGGGACGACTGCGCCCAAGCCCAACTACAAGCCCAAGCGCATTCTCACCCGTGCAGAGCTGGACGACTTCCTTACAGTGGTGGAGCAGGACGAGGTGTGGCGAGACTTCTTCCAGACGGAGCTGATGACCGGCCTGCGCCGCGGTGAGATCTGCGGTCTGCAGTGGAGCGACTTCGATGGGAATACCGGTACGCTGAAGGTGTGCCGTACCCTCCACAGCCAGCGGAAGGGCGAGTACACCGTCGGTGAGACGAAGACCAATCAGGGCATGCGCACCATCATCCTGCCGCACAGCGTGACTGACATCCTGCGGCGGCGAAAAGCGGATACTATCAGCCAATGGATATTCCCGGACCCGGTGAAGCCGGAAGACCCTGTTGACCCCAATGCGGCCTATCGCCACATGAAGACGCTGCTCCAGCGGGCGGGTCTGCCCAGTATCCGCTTCCACGATCTGCGTCACACCTTCGCCACCCACGCTCTCACCAGCGGCGTAGATGCCAAAACGCTGTCCGGCATCCTGGGTCACACCAATGCGTCGTTCACGCTGGACACCTACACCCATGTCACATCAGATATGCAAAAGCAGGCTTGCGGCATCGTAGGCGGCTTCATGGAAGATATCTTCGGAAAGGAGTTGAAACCGTGGCAAGAAAGCGAAAAGCCGGAGACGGAACGGTAAGGCAGCGCAAGGACGGACGGTGGGAGGGGCGTGTCGTCATTGGCTACGATGACAACGGCTACCCCAAAACGAAAAATGTTCTCGCCAAAACGAAGAAGGAATGCGTCGAGAAGCTCCAAAAGCTCAAGGAGGATTGCGGCGGACTGAAGCCGGAGAAGGTGCGGCCTGAGATGCCCTTCGGGGATTGGCTGACATACTGGTACGAGAATCACTCCAAGCCTAAGATCCGCCCCACTACGCAGGAGACCTACGAGAGCCGCATCCGCCTGCACATCATCCCGGAGATTGGGGACATCCCGCTGAATAAGCTGACACAGAATGACCTGCAGCAGTTCTATGGTCGGCTCAAGAAAAGCGGCCGAAAGCGGTTCACCGACAAGTACGGCGAAGGGCTGTCCGACCGAATGGTGCGTATGTGTCACGCCACCTGCCGCTCCGCATTGGAGAAGGCGGTGCAGGATGGGCTGATCCGTGTGAACCCGGCCATCGGTTGCAAGCTGCCGCCCAAGAAGGCGCGGGAGATGCAGGTGCTGACGCGGGAGGAACTTCAAAGGTTCCTCATTCAGGCGAAGTTCGAGGGCTACTATGAAGTGTTCCTCCTGGACTTAGCCACCGGCCTGCGCCGAGGCGAGCTCATGGCGCTGCAGTGGGATGACCTGAACTTCAAAACCGGTGTGCTGAATGTGAACAAACAGGTCTACGATGTACGCGGTCAGCTCCAGATCAGCACGCCAAAGACGAAGAACTCCGTCCGCAAGATCGTCCTGCCGCCCGCTGTGGTGGAGGTGCTGCGGGAGTACAAAAAGACGGTGGATTCCCGCTGGATGTTCCCGTCGCCGGTGAAGGAGGACTGTCCCATTACACCCGGCGTGGTACGGCGCAGATTGCAGCTCATCCTGGAACACGCTGGGTGCAAGCATGTTAGATTTCATGATTTGCGCCATATATTCGCGACGCTGGCGCTGGAAAACGGCATGGATGTGAAAACGCTCTCCGCCATGCTGGGCCATGTGTCAGCGGCTACCACGCTGGACATCTACACCCACATCACCGACGATATGCGGTTCACAGCCGCTGCCAACATTGACCGCGGCATCGGCAAGGTAGCGCCGCAGGAGGACGCTTCAGAGCCGGGGCAGGAAACTGCCCCGGCCCAGGCGGAAAAGCCGAGAATGACCGACTTCAAGCCCTATGTGGGCCGCAAGCGCAGGTCCGGCACCGGCTGCATCAGCCAGATCAACGACCATCTCTTCGAGGGCCGCTACTCTCCCAAGTGGCCTGATGGCAAGAAACACGCCTGCAATGTCTATGCCCACACCCGCGAGGAGTGCGAGGAGAAGCTGAAGGCCCTGATCGTGGAGATGAAAGCGGAGATTGCGGAAGCGAAGCGGCTGATGGATTTGGGTGAAGGCGATGGGCGACCGACAGAGGGGAAGGAGGCCAAACGGACGAAGAACGGATAAATAGAAAACCCTTTGCAGATGTGAGGATGAATTTCTTACATCTGCAAAGGATTTATTGGGAATGAAAACTGTCGAATGCAAATTTTGAAATGTTTGGAAAAGCTGATTTATCAACTTGCCTTGCGGCAGTAATAAGACCTCGTAATCGCTGACGACTTTTTGTATCATCAGGATTATTGCGGAGAAATTCGTACTCGGTTACATTTTCTTCCTAAGTGAATTTTTAATTGTAGCCTTTCCTTCGCTGTCGATGATAACGCCTGTCACTAATTTGGGGTATGTTTTAGAATAACCTTTAACCTTTTTGCGGGAAATTTGATAATCATATTTTTTTATAAGAGCCAGCACCGATTTCCTGAATTCTGAGGATATCTTACATTTACTTGAAAACACTACATCATCTACATAAACAGTCATCGTCATATTATTTTTTTCTGACAACAACTGTAACTCATCAAACATTTTATGGTTAACCAGATATGAAAGAATTTGACTTGTTGGAGCACCAGAAATCAGATGATTATAACAATTTACACCTTTGCTGGCCAGAAAATCATAAACATCTGCGAGATTCCGTTGATCCAGTTTTGTTAGATCCACTGTCGTTAAATTTGTCAATATCGCAGCGACATCTGGAGAACAACACAATTCTTCAAAGAAAAAGCGGTAGACAGTTTCTCGACGGATTGACGGAAAGAACGCAGTTAAATCAATTTTATATAGATTTCGAGCACAATCTCCCAAGTGCATGAGGGCATTATCTGAGTAAGATCTTCCCTTAATACCAGAAAAAACATTATTGGGCACTTCAATTTTCCCCAATAATGTTTTTATACGTTTTTGCACAGCTTTTAATTCGGCCTGCGGCGGCTCTATAAGACGTGGCTTTTTCGACCTATCTACATAAGGACTAATCATGGAAGCAACTCTTTCCTGCTTCAATAAGTCCTCGTTTTTTATATGTAGAATGTATTTCAACATTTTTTTGGATTGAATTCCGTATAACGGACAAGCAGTATATTTCAAAAGGTTGTACACCTCAATTCTTAAAATGTGCTGGTGTTAGCTGTTGACTACTTTGCCGATTATCCAACGGACAAAATCAGAAAGTAGTTCAGGGCAGCAAAAGGATACAGCCAGTACGGCTACCATAATCAGTATGATGACGATTATGACAGCAGAAAAGTGAGAACGAGTCTCATTCATGGAAACCTTGTTATTGTCACCATAAACATTAATGTTGATGACAATATTAGGCTTGTCCGCTTTCTTCACGGAATCACCTCCTTGTTATTATTGGCCCCCAAAACTGAGGGGACTTCCCGTCCGCCAATAACAAGGAGATATTGCAGCCACATACCCTATATTCGCACCAGCACAAATCCGACTTCCCAAACAGCTTGTTCTGTTTTACCTAACACCACATCACTAACACAGTTACAACGAGACATATCTACATACTAACTCCGGGTACAGTTACCATGTGGGTGTGTCCGTGTGTCATGGTGTTGTAGTGATGGGATGTTGATAGCGCTTTTGCCGGAAAAGGATGCATCCATACCATAGGTACGATGCCGCCCGTGTTTGCTCACGAGCCAAACGAAGTCTGATCTGACTGCTCGTACTGACAATATAAATTATATCATATTATAGGGAAAAAGTAAAATACAGATTTCACCGTCTGCGCCGCAATAGACAAAGAATAAGAAAAATCCCTCTGAAATCAATGATTTCAGAGGGATTTTGGTCCGAGTGGAGAGGCTCAAACTCTCGGCCTCGTGGTCCCAAACCTATGTCTAAACCTTCAGGCAGAACTGTGTCGCACTCTTTGGCACTTTCCGGCACTCCTGCGGTTCCTCTTTGGAACTCTATTGGCCTGTTTATTTCAGCCATCGCTTTCGCCTTTTGGGATTTGTGTGGGATTGAATTCTGTATATTAAAAGTGCTTCCGACCGGGTTTACTTCCAACAGCGGGTGTTTTATGCCGCAGAAAACAGCTCAGAAATTGCGCCGCATAAACAATGAAATAAGCGCGATGACAAAGAAACAGCAGGCTGACTTGGATGATAGCCAGCCTGCTGAGCGAAGATGCTTATTCGATGTTTTGTCTTTCAGCAGCAATGCGTGTTCTTTTGCCAGAGAATGCAATGCCGATTTTTATAATTGACGTAACATTCATTGCCTGCAAATCAACGCTGTACGCACGGTCGTTAATCTGTTGCAAGGCAACATTAGCAAGGTCTTCAAGCTGTGTTTCAGAGCGGTCTTTCCCGGCCTTTAATTCAATCAGAATACCAGGCAGCCGCTTATTCAAAGGAAGCATCTGAATATCAAATCGTCCATCACCAGCTTCGCGATTGGAGGTAATGCGATAGCTGTTGTCCATCACAGCGCACATACCCAATATCAGACCATGGTAAAATGTTTCGTCGGCAGCATCGTGGAAACTTATTGTTTGGAGCAGAAACTTCTCCAAGGTTTTTTGCAGTGAGTCGCTATCTACCTTGTAGATAGCTTCCTGAATAGCAATAGCAACGGAACGAGGAATAATATTCTCGAGCTGAGAGAGGATCTCCTTGCTGTAGACGAAAGAAATCTCTTTGTTGGGCAGAGCCACTTCGCACATATAATCCTCGCCGTAAGACTGGTCGCAGCTCACAGCCTTCAAATAACCTGCCACAAGCAGGAAGCTGTAAACGGAGGACGGATCATTCTGGATCTGCGGATAAATGACGCCAGTGTCAATGTGCGTAACGAAGGATTCGCCCTTCATCAACAGTTCCAGACGCTCCATAATATCCGGCGTTGCAGAAGCCAGCACCTCGCGGATGATGTCATTGCTTCCGGTAGACTGCCAGAATGCTTTGGGACGGCAGTTATTATTGAAGTATCCAATGACAGACCAGGGATTAAAAATCTCGGTATTGCCGAAAAGGTAACCATCATACCACTCGCAAAGCTCCTGATATTTATCAGAAGCATGATAGTAGTCCGCCATCTCATGTACTTCGCTTGAAGTGAAGCCGAAATATTCACTGTAGCGCTCGTCTAAAATCGAGTTGATCTTCAGGTTGTTCAGGCCGCTGAAGATACTTTCCTTGGCAACACGCAGGATGCCAGTCAGGAAACCATAGCTCAGATGCGGATTGTCTTTCAGACCGCCGGAGAACAGGTTTCGCATGAATCCGATGATCGTGTCGTAGAAGCCGCTCACATGGCCTTGCTGAATGGGAGTGTCATATTCGTCAATGATGACGATAGGTGCAACATCGTGGTGCTTATGGAGAAGCAGCGTCAATGTTCGCAGGGACATTTGATATTCCACTTCGTCAGCGGCTTCTGTTGCAAGAAGGGAATATTCCTCTTTTTCGTAATCACTAAGTGCGGAGCTGGATGCCAACTCGTCGTGGCGGCGGAATTCCTGCGCGATCAGCTTTTGGAGCGTCTGATAGGTTTCTTCCCAGGAGGTGTATTTAACATCCTTAAAGGACAGGAAAATCACAGGATACTTTCTATGGTGGGCAAGATAGGATCCTCCGCAGGACCAGATTTTCTTATCTCTGAAGTAAACGGAAGTGTCATCAGTCGTCTTTTCGAAGAAAGTGCGGAGCATATCCATGTTTAGTGTTTTGCCAAAGCGTCTGGGGCGGGTAAATAGGGATACTTTGGGGCGCTCGTCCAGAAACTCCTTGATCATTAAGGTCTTGTCTACATAGTAGTAGTTTTTGCAGGCGTCCCGGTAATCAGATACGCCAATGGGCAAAGGCTTGCGCGCAGATGATGCTGCGGGCTTTACCTCACTCCGATGACCACGCTTATCCATCGGCTTTTGAGCACTGTCCGGGATAAACCACTGCCTGCCATCCTTATACGCGCCGGAAATGCGTCCGGCTTTGCAGAGCGCATTGACCCGCCGTTCGGTAATCCCCCAAGCGGCAGCCGCTTCTTTGATCGTCATATTGGAACACCTCCATTGCAGTTCGTCAAGAATATTATAACCGCTGCTCCGAATAAAATCAACTATATTATTCCGAATAATACAGGCGTTATTCGGAATAGTTATTTTCCTGAAGATATGCCGTTCTTTTCAGTAGCTATTTCCTGCTTTCTGTGATATTGTTCGTTTGCCAAAAGGAGGCGATAACATGCAGAAAGATAATATGACAGTCGGGCAATGGTGCGGCCACTGGTTCACCGCTAACCGCCACAAATGGAACGGCAACACCGAGGGCGGGTACCGCAATCTGATTTACAGCCACATCATCCCCTGCATCGGAAGTGCGGCGCTCTCTGACCTGACAGAGCAGACAATCACCGACTTCTACAATGATTTGCGTAGCCAAAGACTCAGTGCCAGAAGTGTCTGGTGCGTCCACCTGCTTCTGCGGCGGTGCATGGACGAAGCGGCACGGGAACAGCTCATTCCATACAACCCGGTGCGGCTCTGCCAGGAGCCCAAGGCAGAGGAATACAAAACAGCCCCTCTGCGCCTGGGCCAGCTCCAGCGTTACCTGAACGCAGCAGAGCAGCTCGGCGTACTCCCCCTCATCTACACAGGACTTTCAAGCGGTCTGCGGCAATGTGAACTGATCACCTTGTCGTGGGCCGATTTTCATATCCGCTACAGGTACATCCTCAAGGGTCAGCGGTTGCTGACGCTTAACGCCAAAGCAGAACGCCTTCTGAAGCAGATACCGGAAACTGACTCGCCCTATGTGTTCCGCAATCCCAAAACCGGAGCGGAGTATAAACTCCACGAGTTCTACTATCTGCACAAGAAGATATTAAAACGGGCACGGCTCCCATGGGTGGCTTTTCGGGATCTGCAGCGCCAGTGCATGGAGGTGGGCATATGACGCTTCGGGAATACATCATCTTCTGGCAGGAAACCTATGACAAGCATCAGAGCAGGCCGACTACCTATGCGGCACACAACTATGTATTTAAGAACCATATCCTCCCCGGCCTGGGAGATATACCACTCTCTGAATTGACATCGGAGATGATTGGAGATTTTCTGGAAGAACGGCGCCGCTTCGGCAATCATCGACCCGGCAGCTCTGGCTTGGGGGAAGAAACCATGCGGCACATCCACCGCCTGCTTCAGCAATGCTTGGATCAAGCCATACGAGACGGCCTCCTGACAGAGAATCCTGCCAAGGCATTCCGCTACCGTAAGTCCACAACGGTGAAAGCAAATATCATGACGCCTCTGGAAATGGAGGACTATCTGGATGCCGCCGAGCGGCTGGGCTATCTGCCCATGTTCATGCTGGCGCTGACGACAGGCCTACGCCAAAGCGAGCTCATCGCCCTGAAATGGAATGACCTCAATGTAAAAAACAGGACGCTGACCATATCAGAGCAGCGCTCTGTAGAACGGCGGGAACTGATCGAATATGGCTCGGAAACGAGAACAATAACCTTGACATCGGAGGTGATCGACCTCCTGATCATGGAACACACCAAGCATCCAAAAAGTCCGCTGATGTTCATGCATCCAGCAACGCAGAGGCCCTACTCGCCGCAGATGGTACGCCGGATGCATAACGAGATCATCAAGGAAGCGGGGCTTGACCATATCCGATTCACAGATCTCCGGCACACCTGCGCCGTTCTATCTCTGCGGAACGGCATGGAAACCAAGGAACTGGCGCGGATGTTGGGACATTACCGGCCATCGATAACCCGGCAGAACTATGAACCTTATCTGCCGCACAAGGTGCAAAAGGATGAAGATATACCAAACAAAGCCACTCAGGGCGAGCTTCAGCAGGCGGCAAATGTTCTGGATACTCTTCTGAAATTCTGATAGATATTCCGCAAAAGGTGAGTTGTCCGCAGAACTCAATCGTTTTACATTCAAAGAGGAGGAAACAGAATGAAAAATAGAATCATCATTGCCGCTGCATTCACCGCCTGTCTCGCCCTGTGTGCCGCTGTGTGGCCACAGACCGAAAAGGT
>OMAD01000055.1_pt1 | contig 62386 bp, 50 predicted proteins | sample 1644581 | NCBI WGS metagenome assembly OMAD01 (sample SAMEA103958120, study PRJEB25191) | human gut metagenome | biome: human-associated habitat [ENVO:00009003]; feature: intestine environment [ENVO:2100002]; material: feces | place: Germany | collected 2013/2015 | reverse complement strand
AATTGAAATATCAACCATCTAAACACACACAAAGTATGATTAACTACAGCATTACCATGCGTTCCGTGAACACCAACCTCCTTGAAATCAACCAGGCTAAATCACGTATCAACCAGGCTAAGAAAGAGGGCAAGAACCCAGACCAGGCCGACCTCAACATGGTGAAGACCGAGAAGAAGAATGCCTTCGCCGTATCTCAGTATTCTGATGTGACGAGTTGTGTGGGATAAAGGAAAGATATTGCAAAAATATTTTTTTAAAATTGATATTTACAATCTATGATACTACAAATTTTCCAGTTTCTTGAAAAGTTATAGGGAGATAAAGAAAAAATCCAAGATTTTCTTGATTAATAGAAATAAATGTCTTAACTTTGCAGGATATAGGCGGCGCTCGGCAATCAGAAAGCATGCTTTCATTACACTCGCAGTCACTATATTTACATATAATTTAAATTGAATATCGTATGAAACAGGTAGAAGAACGATATATCAGCTTGCTGACCGATTTCGGCTTCAAGCGCATTTTTGGAACGGCAATGAACAAGGATTTGCTGATTTGCTTCCTCAACAGCTTGTTTAATGGCAGACAGGTTGTTAAGGATGTATCGTATCTGAATCCAGAGCACGTGGGTGATGTCTATACAGACCGCAAGGCTATCTTTGACGTGTATTGCGAAGGAGAAAACGGCGAGAAGTTTATCGTAGAAATGCAGAATGCCTACCAGACCTATTTCAAGGACCGCTCTCTCTTCTACTCCACTTTCCCGATTCGCGAGCAGGCACCAAAGGGGAGTGAATGGGATTTCCAACTCAACCATGTCTATACAGTTGCGCTGCTCAACTTCAACATGAACGAGGACGCCTTCGACAAGGAGGAAATCCGCCACCATGTACAATTGTGCGATACCGCTACCCACAAGATTTTCTACGATAAGCTGGAGTTTATCTATGTAGAGATTGCTAAGTTCGACAAGACTTTAGATGAGTTGGAAACATTGTATGATAAATGGCTATATGCACTGAAGAACCTCTATAAGCTTACCCAGCGTCCGAAGGAACTGTGTGATAAAGTTTTCGACCGTCTCTTCGAGGAAGCAGAAATAGCCAAGTTTACACCTCAGGAAATGAGGGAGTATGAAGCAAGCAAGATGGCATACCGGGATATCAAGAACTCCATTGATACGGCGAAAAGGGAAGGTAGAATAGAAGCTAACATAGAAACTGCTCAACGTTTGCTGGCTATGGGACTTCCAACAGAACAGGTAGCCAAAGCGACCCAGCTACCTTTGGATATGGTTCAAAATCTGAGCTACTGATAAAAGCGAAAACTAACGTTTTTCTTTTATGCTGGATACCATAACAAATAAGAGGGTGTGTCATAAGTCTGTGACGCACCCTCTGTTGTTGTATCTGCGAAATCCGCGTGCCAAGCCTTTTTTGTTCGGGTTTTATAATCAACGATTTTTATAACCGTTGTTCATCACCTTGCGCACGGTACCATCGCTCATTTTCACGATGTTTATTCCGTGTTGCAGAGAGTTCACTTTTGTGCCGTTTAGCGTATAGATGGCTTTCACGGTAGCTTTGCCGACACTCTCTATTGGCTTCACCGATGCCAATATGCCAGATTCTGGCACGTTCCCCTCTATCTGGTAGAAGTTTTCGGCAGGAATTAAATTCCAATAGGTCTTCGTCGTCTTGTAGGTGTCGAGCAATGCTTTTGGAACGTACACCTTGGAATTGAACTTCTTTATATAAGAAACGAAGTAATAAGGCACATTCATGGGTTGTGGCATGCGGCATACCAACGACTCGATTTTTGCGTCAACAAACGCCCAGTCTCCGATGTTTATAAGCGTAGAAGGGAGGTCAACATATTGCAATGGTTTATAGTATCTGAAAGCATGGTCGGTGATATATTTCACACCTTCGTCCACGATGAGTTTCTCGCAGGTCAATCTAGGCAGTTTACCTTTTCTCACACTCCCAACTGTTTTAACGACGTTGCCTGCCGTTTCCACTTTGCCAGGAATCAGAAGGACACCATTCTTCACGGCATTGCTTAAAATGACATCCGCCCACATGCCATCTACCGATACTTCGTCATTTGCGTCACGTCCGTTCTTGTAGAAGGTCACCGTACCTTCGCAAAAGAGTATGCCGTCCTTGTAGGCGTACACGGGATTGTCGCCAGTGTCAATGTGCTTCAGGTTGGAGTTGAATGCCAATACCGACGCTGCTCGCAACGACTTTGGCAAGACTACCGTGTTATCGGCATCTGTCAGTGCGTCTGCAGATATTCCGAATATGCCTTCGGGAACTGTCACCTTGACTGTTTCGCCTTGGGGTGTGTATTTTATAAGCCAGTCGGAGAAAACAAAAAATTCATTCTTGATGCCGTTGGTAAGGAACTTTGTTCCGGAGAATACCGCCCCCTCTTCACCAAGATTCTCGATATGTTTGGGGATATTGTTGATGTTTTCAAGATTCCGGCAGTATGTAAAAGCTCCGTCGTTAATGTACTTCAGATTGTCGGGCAATGTGACAGAGGTAATGCTCTTGTTGGAATAGAAGGCTTTTCTATTAATCCCAACCACCGTGTATTCCTTGCCGTCAACTTCTATTTTCGACGGAATCGTAACGTCGCCCTGAGCCTTCTCGCCATCATCCACCCATGCCGTTCCGTCGGTGCGGAGTTCATAGTCGATGTTGTCCACTTCATGAGCCTGTCCGTTAGTTGTCACAGCGATGACAAAGCAAAGCAACAAGGTTCGCATCAATGATTGTAGAGAAAAGGAATGTTGTCCTTTCTCGAAGAGAGTTGAGTAAATAGTTTTCATAATACTTCTGGTTTTTGTTGGCAGCCCCCGATGCCATTTGTTACTTGAATGTTTATGTCGCTGCATAGCCGGAAGTGATACGGAGGCACATCGCCCCGAACTTACACCGATTGTTTTCTTGCAATGAATGCTGCTCCATCATACCAACCTGCAGATGGCAAGATGATGAAATACACTGAGCCCTATTCTTGCCCATCTGCTATTTGATAGCGGAATGAGCGGTTTGTTACGCTGCCCTTTTCTTATTGAGGGCTTTTTATCCCCGCCAGCACTGAGGCTGGCGGGAATTTTAAATCTTTATTTATTTTTTTAATACTGGGCGTACAGAGACACCACTTGCACGATTTACATCATATCTTTTATCAGACACTTATTTATTAGAGTAGCGGTCGAATACCGGTCGTACCACAACACCATATGTACGCCATATTGTTCCAAGCCATGGCTTCTTGATACTTCCGCTTGATGTCTCTTCAGCAAATATAGGCCATTTCAGAGCTACTGCCCGTTTGTAGCTATATTTATCTGATAACCCATCCGGATATAAATATAAATTAGCTGTAGTATAGTAGGTGTCCTTGTCTGTTGTGTCATGTATTCCAGAACATTTGAAACCACCGGTCGCCGGTAAGATGATATATTTTCCGTTAGGTCCTGTCACTATCCATCGTGCAATGGATTTCGTCTGCGACGGATCCAATTCTATTGGAAGTGTGACAGTAACGGCCTCCCATTTACAATTGTCAAGCAGCTCTTGCCAGTCTTCTTGTGTAGGAATGCGATAGCCTACACCTAAATTAGCATTAGCAGCATCGTCTTCGCGCTCAAGCACCGTCTTCCAGTCTTTCTCACTGTACTTTAATATCTCCTTTATAACGCCATCTTTATCAGTCTTATAAAGCTTGTAGGTCGAATTTTTATAATCATTCTTGGTAGAAGTCTCTCCCCAGGCATAGTAATCGCCAAGTTCTGTAGGCTCGGTTGTACCCATATTGCTCTTAGCCCACAGCAGTCCGCTTGGCAAACCGAGATCAATACAATTCTTTGGTATCGGCATTGGCTCAGATCCTCCGCCGATGCCTCCGGCAGCCTTCAGTTCCTCCAGTTTCTTAGTGATTTCAGCCAAAGCGTCAGCTTCGCTCTTGTTTCCGTCCTTCACCTCCTTTACGAGGTTGGCAATTTCGTCCTTGATGCCGTTGATGGCAGCGTTGTGGTCAGGCATAGCCTTGATAGCATTCTCGATGGCGCTGAGCTTGTTGCTGTAGTCAGGAATAGCGTTCATGATGCCCTCAAGTGCAGCAATCTGATCGTCGAGCTTGCTGTTCTGGGCCTCAATGAGCGTGTTGAGAGCCTTGAGCTGTGCCTCATAATTAGGCAGTGCCTTGATGGCTGTCTCGATGGCTGCGAGCTTAGCGGTATAGTCCGGCAGACCCTTGATGGCTGCCACGAGAGCGTCGCATTTCTTTTCGAGCGTGAGGGTCTGAGCCTTCATGGCGTCCTCGATAAGAGCCAGCTTGCCTTCCAATGAGAGGGTCTGAGCCTTCATGGCTGCCTCAATGGCAGCGAGCTTGGCGTCAAGAGTGGCATTGACAGAGTTGAGCACGTCCTTGATGGCTTGCAACTTGGTCTGCTGGTCGGCATTCATCTTGTCGATGGCAGCCGTAAGCTGGGCAATGGCCTGCTCGTTCTTGAGCGTACCATTGTTGATGGCATCCACCACCTTGCTGAAGTCGTTGGTCACAGTAACACTCATTGTATAGTCGATCTGGGGAGCGTCTTCCTGACAAGAACTGAAGAACGCTGGTATAGCCAGCAGCATTGCGCCAGCTAACAAGATTGATTTTAATGTTCTCATAATCGTATATTTTTTAAGTTATTACTTTTTTACCTTGATAGTTACTCTTCTGCCTTCAAACGTCTTTTTGCCGTTCTTGGCTCCGATGGCAGTCTGTGGTTGGAGGTCTTCTGGAGCGAAGCCTTCCTTCAACAGAACCTTTACTACCCGCTTCAGACGACGCTCAGAGAGGGTCTGGTTGTACTCTCGGAGGCCCGGAGTGCTTGCTTCGGCAAGGATAGACAGTTTCTCGCCCTTTACGCTGCGTGCAAACGTGCGCAGACGGTCCATTTCCTCACGGCTCATGTACGAGCTGTTGTGTGCAAACTGTACGAAGTGCTCCTGTGTAGCCACTACAGCCTTCTTGCTCTTCTGGCAGTCATCGAGCTGTCGCTGCAGGTCGCTGTTCTGCTGTTCAGCCTTCTGTCGGAGTGCAGCTTCACGGTCGGCACGGGTCTTTTCGGCATCAGCTTTCTGGCGCAGGTTGTTGGCTCGGTCGTTGAGCGCAGCCAACTCGCCGTCGTAATAGTTGCGCAGCTTGCGTGCACGACTCTGTACGAAGTTGTAGCGAACGGTTGCCATAGCGTAGATGAGATGCTTCGGAGCCACCTCCTTGCGGTTGAGCAGCCAGTCCATCTCGCCTTTAACGCCTACGGTGAAGCGGCGGCTCACGTCAGCCTCGATGTGCAGTGTGGCAGGGATGTAGAGCTTGTCGAAGTTCTCGTGGCGGTTGCGTGTGCTCACGTTGCCCGTAATGGTGACGGTACCGTCATTATTGATATTGGTATTGCTACCTATCGGCTTGTTGGTACCATTCTCGGTCATGGTGTTGTTTATCCACATACCGTATTCATTGCCACGGGCGAATATTCCGCCTACGCCTGTGCCTATCCAGATGTTGAACCACTGTGCCTTACGTGCAGGCCAGAACTCCATGAAGTTGAACTGTGCGCCAAGTTTCACGCTGTGGGTATTCATCACATAGTTGCCATAGGTCTTTACAGGCATCACCTGGGTATTGATAGTCGAGAAGCGTTGCTCACGGCGGTAGCGCGACCAGATGTAGTCGGCACCAATGCGAACCCACGGGCGAATGGTGAAGTCGATGCCACCGCCTACTGCCGGCGACTGCTTATAGCTCGACTTTGCGTCGATGTTCTCATACCACACACCGTTAGCCCACGACAATCCGCCCTGAGCGTAAATGCTCCAAGTATTAGTGCGCAGTTCCTTATTAGTATCGCATGGCGGATCAGCCATTCCCTCACCCTCGGTCTGCGCCTGAGCGCCTACCGTGAAGAGCGATGTAAGCAATACGCTGAGCCCTACTCTTGCCCATCTGCTATTTGATAGCGCAATGAGCGGTTTGGTTTGTCTTGTATTCATAATTTATTGATTTTAAGTCTATATTCTAAATATATTTAGCATTAACTGAGCGCCGTTAGTACCCTTCATTTTCATGATAACCTGTTCACTGTTTACCTTGTTTATTGCTACACGATTGATTCTTTTAACCTGTTTAGCAAAAGAGTACTCCTTCAAGAATGCGACTGGGCCGATTGGATCAGGAAGTGGGTCGCTTAGATCAATTGGAGGAAGAGGCTGAGGACCATCTGGACCAACAGGGCGAACAATCGGTTTAGCAACCGGGCCGATAGGATTAGGAATACGTGGACGAGGTATTATGATAATTATACCATCACCAAAAATAATTATAGGAAATTTCTTCGGATACCCTGGGATATAATGACCAAACTTACCCTTGGCAATGTGCTCGTCAAGCAACTTACCAACATTCTTGATTATGCCGATTTTAGTTGCTGGGTTATAAGTGTTAAAACGTGAGAAAGTCTCGAAACGGATATTGTCAACGGCATGTTGATTCAGTATGCCAGGCCTGCGATTAGCAGGTGTTAGTCTGTAAAATTTTGATTGTCTGTTCATAACCATCTCATTATTAAGTTTTACAATAATATTTCTTGTTACGGTGCCCTTTTTTTATTGAGGGCTTTTTTATCCCCGCCAGCACTGAGGCTGACGGGAATTTTAAATCTTTATTTTTTTTCAAATACTGGGCGTACTGAGAAACCAAATTCACGAGGTGCAATATCCCTAAAAGGCTTTTCATTCGTATTATTGTTAATCCAAGCAAATGTATAACAATTAGCAGTCGAACAAAGCAAAGCTGATTGATAGATAGAGGACTTACCATCCCAACCTCTTCTACCATAATAACCTGTAGATGGCAAGATGATGAAATTGCCATTCGGTCCAACCACTTTCCAGTAATCAATAACTGTCTCGTTATTTTTATTTGTTTTCGTTGCGACCTCCCAAGTACATTCAGTCAACAGTTCGTTCCAATCTTTCACGGTAGGTGTGCGGTAATTCTCGCCGAGATTAGCAGTAGCAGCATCATCTTCAGGTTGGAGCAATGTCAGCTTATCTGTCTTGTTGTACTTAGTGTAGTTATCTTCTTCTCCTATACGTTGTTCATCCCATTTGTATGTAGTTATACCATATTTCTGCTTTGTTACAGTCTCACCCCATGCATAGTAGTTGCCCATTTCATACTCACTATTTGCACCAACGTTGTATTTTCTCCACATCAGTCCGCTTGGCAAGCCGAGGTCTACACAATCCTTTACCACTGTTGTAGAGCCTCCGGCAGCCTTCAGTTCCTCCAGTTTTTTAGCGATTTCAGCCAAAGCGTCAGCTTTGCTCTTGTTTCCGTCCTTCACCTCCTTTACGAGGTTGGTAATTTCGTCCTTGATGCTGTTGATGGCAGCGTTGTGGTCAGGCATAGCCTTGATAGCATTCTCAATGGCGCTGAGCTTGTTGCTGTAGTCTGGAATAGCGTTCATGATGCCCTCAAGTGCAGCAATCTGATCGTCGAGCTTGCTGTTCTGGGCCTCAATGAGCGTGTTGAGAGCCTTGAGCTGTGCCTCATAATTAGGCAGTGCCTTGATGGCTGTCTCGATGGCTGCGAGCTTAGCGGTATAGTCCGGCAGACCCTTGATGGCTGCCACGAGAGCGTCGCATTTCTTTTCGAGCGTGAGGGTCTGAGCCTTCATGGCGTCCTCGATAAGAGCCAGCTTGCCTTCCAATGAGAGGGTCTGAGCCTTCATGGCTGCCTCAATGGCAGCGAGCTTGGCGTCAAGAGTGGCATTGACAGAGTTGAGCACGTCCTTGATGGCTTGCAACTTGGTCTGCTGGTCGGCATTCATCTTGTCGATGGCAGCCGTAAGCTGGGCAATGGCCTGCTCGTTCTTGAGCGTACCATTGTTGATGGCATCCACCACCTTGCTGAAGTCGTTGGTCACAGTAACACTCATTGTATAGTCGATCTGGGGAGCGTCTTCCTGACAAGAACTGAAGAACGCTGGTATAGCCAGCAGCATTGCGCCAGCTAACAAGATTGATTTTAATGTTCTCATAATCGTATATTTTTTAAGTTATTAATTTTTAATCTTTATTTTTGAGCTCCTACCGTGAAGAGCGATGCAATCAATACGCTGAGCCCTACACTTGCCCATCTGCCTACTTAGTAGCCAAATGAGCGGATTGGTTCGTCTTGTATCCATACTATGCCTTTTTTATTAATGATATATTGTGAAAGTTTTACTATATCAAACTCCTGAGCCATTCCAGAAACGAGCGCTTTCGTATATGAGGTTCGGGTGGCATCTTGCTATGCATCGTTTCACCTTCAATACAGCCTCCCCGCCTGTCTATCTCCACGTTTATCATCTCGCGGATTGTATCAAGCAGTTGGGTGCGATCCTCCATAAAATGCTGCGCCTCGTCTGTCTTGCGTCGGCGGTCGTCATACCCAATATTATTATCTTTCTGTCCCATAGCCTAAGTATTACAAGTTTCACATTCCATGAAGTTTTCTCTTTTAATGCTACCAATCTGTCTTAGTCTTGGTGCTGCAAATTTAGGCATAAATTCAGCTAAGTATCTTATGAAAATCGGACAAAAATATGTGATAATCCGACTTTTTAACATGAACAGGATTGTTCTAATCGGACATAAAAACAGCGTAAGTTGCTGATTTTCAGCAAAACATCAAGAACACAAAAAACGTTGAATCGTTGAGATGTCTGTGGTGTGTCAGAGTGATAAGTTTTTACCCTCATTACTGTATTTTTTCTATTTTATTTTGGGTTTAGCAAACAATTTGTATTAATTAATTTTAAAAAAATCGGTCTATATCAGTAAAAATCACCGATATTCCACTTAATTCGTTATCTTTGCACAAAAACCCAATAATCCTCGCCTATGTACAACCTAAGACATAGCACTGCCACTCTTGTGTGGTACCTTATTATATATGTAATGTTGGTTTCCTGTGGACAGAAACCAGCAAAGATATCCCTTGCCGAGCGCAAAGCTATGGACAGTATCGTCTCCTCTTCTCATAATATTGACACACTCTCCATGATACAGAAACGCATGGAGCGTGAAGGAAATATGTTAGGTAGCATCGTTGCCTACAGAGCGATGGGAAAAGAGCTGCGCAACGACAGTAGATTTGACGAGGCACTGAAGGTACACAGCGAGGGACTGAAGCAGGCGGAGACCTTAGGCGATACATTAGAGATCGTGCAGGCTCTGAACAATATCGGCACCGTCTATCGGCGAATGGGAATGCTCGACATGGCTCAAGATTACCATTACCGCGCTTTCGCTATCAGCAAAGAGTCTGCCGACACATCTTTTACTACCAAGAAAAACCGCGTGGTATCGCTCAATGGACTGGGCAACATCTATCTCACCCTGGGCAACTACGCACGTGCCGACAGTGCGCTGCGACTGGCATTAGCAGGCGAACGAGAATTGAACAGTGCCTTAGGACAAGCCATCAACTATGCCAACATCGGTTCTATATTCAGCCACCGTGAACAGTTGGACTCGGCATGGAGGTACTATCGCCAGTCCATGGGACTGAATCTGCAGGCTGGCAACACACTCGGTGTGGCACTATGCCACATTTATTTCGGTGAGCTACACGAGAAAGAGCACGACTATGAAAAAGCCATTTCGGAGTATGACAAGGCTTATCAGCAGTTGCAGTCGTCTCAAGACGAGTGGCACGCAATGAATCCGCTCATTGCCCTGGCTGGTATATACACCCAAATGGGCAACGACACCAAGGCACAGGAATATCTGGACAAGGCGCTGCACACTGCACGCGCCATCAAGTCGCACGAACATTTAGCTGAGGTTTATAACTTATATTATAAACTATACAAACGCAAGGGCAACTACAGTGCGGCGCTGACGGCACACGAGAAGGCTGCAGCCATGGAAGACAGCGTCGTCGATATGGAGAAACTGAACCGCATACAGAACGCAGGACTGCTCATAGAACGCAACATTCAGGCTCGGGCGATGGACAAGGTCAATACAAACCTGAAGAACGAGCGGTCGGCACGATTCACCAACACCATCGTCTTCATAATCATTATGATAATACTGATTGGTACACTGGTGGTGTTCTACTTCGTACAGCGCATACACCGTCGCAACCACCTGGCCCTGAAAAGCCTTGCCGAAATGCGCGAGAGTTTCTTTACAAACATCACCCATGAGTTTCGCACACCACTCACTGTGATTCTCGGTTTGAGCCGCGACCTGCCTAATAAATCCCCAGACGAACTGAAACAGAGCGCCTATGCCATCGAGCAGCAGGGAAACAACCTGCTGGCGCTCATCAACCAGTTGCTTGATATTTCGAAAATTAAGTCGAAGATGGGCAACTTCGATTGGCGCAACGGCAACATCACCACCTACGTTTCGATGCTGGTGGACACCTATCGCAACTATGCCTGCAGCAAGAACATCGACCTGCAGCTGCATGTGAAGGAACCCGTGACGATGGACTTCGTGCCCGACTTTGTCAACAAGGTATTCAACAACCTCCTGTCCAATGCCTTTAAATTCACGCCCGAATATGGCAAAATCATCGTTGCCATGTGGCGCGAAGGCAGCAACCTCCTTATAGAGGTAAGCGATACGGGAGAGGGTATGGACAAAGAGACGGTCAACAATGCGTTCAATCCATTCTATCAGGGAGTAACCAACTCTATGAATATTGGTACAGGCATTGGACTGGCACTCGTAAAGCAGGTAATTGACTCATTGAACGGCAAGATCAATGTCAGGAGCAGGGGGGCTATGGAACGACGTTTCACATCGAAATTCCTATAACAAACGAGTGCAACGTGAAACTCGACGAACAGCCTATGGACAACACGCCTGTTCTGCCTAAAGAGGAAAAAACACTAACAGATACCGATGCAAAGGACAACCAGTACACGATGCTCGTGATAGAGGACAATCGCGACATTGCGACGTACATCGGTGAAGTGCTTAGCGAACGCTATGCTGTGGCTTACGCTACTAATGGAGAGGACGGATGGCAGAAGGCCATCAACCTCGTACCCGACCTGATTATAACCGACTTGATGATGCCGGGCATGGACGGTTTGGAACTGTGCCGACGCATACGCTCCAACGATGTGGTGAATCACATACCTATCGTCATCGTCACGGCAAAGATTTCAGACCAAGAGCGCATCGATGGCTTTGAGGCTGGTGCCGATGCCTATTTAGCCAAACCGTTCAACGTGGACGAGTTGCGCACTGTAGTGGAGCGTCTGCTCGACCGCCAGCGCTCGCTGCGCAGCAAGTTTAGCGACAATGCTACTCATACGAAGGAACAGCAGGATGAAGTACAGCTGACGGACACTGAGCGCCGCTTCCTCGCCAAGACGGTGGATCATATCTATCTGCTTATGGACAAACAGCAGCTTAACGTGAATACGCTCGCAGAAAAGCTGTGCATGAGTCCACGGCAGTTCCATCGCAAGATAGTTACGCTCACGGGCAGTTCGCCAGCCTCATTCATTCTGAATATCAAGATGAAGCGTGCTCGCCATCTGCTCGAGACCGACCCAAAAATGAGCATAGACGATATAGCCTTCAGCTGCGGCTTTGAACATACTTCAAGCTTCTATCACGCCTTCCGTAAAAAGTATGGAGTTACGCCAAGGGATGTGAGAAGAGGAATAGAGTAAACCATCTACTTCTCCGCAAATAAATTGGAGATTGCATAAAGAGGAATGATATCTATCTTTTTGCCATCAGGACTCGCGAATGTACCAAAATTTTCGAGAGAACAGCGAATGCCCATTTCTATATGCTTCTGCAGATTACGCATCAGCGAATACATACTGCTCATAGAACCCTTCACGCCCGATTTTACTTCTATCGGAACGATGCTGCCACTGCGAGCTATCACATAATCCACCTCGGCACAAGTACCTTTGTTCATGTTTTGCCAATAGTACAACTGGTGCCGCGTCTGCGGAGAAGAATATTTGATAAGTTCCAAACCCGCCATCATCTCTGCCACATGCCCCTTGTCAACAAGATCGATGGAGTCTGCCACCATCATCTCCTTGATGCGCTCATCGATATCATCATCTATTCCTAAGATACCAAGTAGCACGCCAGTATCATGAATCAGATATTTTACTACCCGCTCATTGATTTCAGCTCCAAGCGGCACCCCATTGGCATCCGTATGATAGGTCGGTATGATTAGCCCGGCATCCTTCAGCATCTCCAAAGCCACCTTTACTTCTGCCGAACGATATTGCCCTTCTACCCTACTGCAAACAAACTTGGCTCCTGCCTGATGCGCTACACTTATGAGAGTTTGGCGCAAAAGCAGAGGATTTGCCTTAGCTCCGTATTTGGCAAAATCGTCCTGATAGCCCTGAATGATTTCGTTTACAATGTCACTACTATAGCGATAAGATCCTGTCTCCGTGTAGGTTGCCACGGCTTCTGGCATTCCGCCAACCAGCATATAACTTCGGAAGGCTTCCACCAACCTATTATAGAATGCCTCGGGAAGCGGATTCGTAGGACTGCTATTTCGCTTGATTCTAAGAAGCCCCTCTTGTCTCGTTGCTGTCAGGAATTCATCAAAAGACATCGGATAGACAAACAGGGAACTTACTCTGCCCACTCCAAATGATGACAAATTCTTCAGCGCAAACTCCAAGAGCGAACCTGCAGCAATGACATGAAGTTCGGGATAATCTTCCTTAAAAAACCAAAGGCTATGAATGACGTCTTCACACTTTTGTATCTCATCAAGGAAAAGAAGGGTTTCGCCCGGAACAACTGGCACATTAAAGAAATCGGAGAGCTTAGCAGCAATGCTCTTCACATCACGACTGCCCTTAAAGAATTCCATCACCTCAGGATTTCTTTCCACATTAACTTCCAAAAAATATTTGAAGTTCTTGCCTAAATGCCGAATGGTGCTCGACTTGCCTACCTGTCGGGCGCCCCTCACCAAAAGCGGTTTTCTTCGAGGATTATCCTTCCATTCCAGTAAAGCCTGGTCGATGCTTCTTGACAAGTATTTATCCATATCTTTGCGTCTTAATGATTATATGGCTGCAAAAATACTGATTATTAACGAGATATGCAATTATTTTATGTTAACTTTGCTAAAAGATAGAGTTATAAAGGGGTGTTTTATGACAAAAGATAGAGTTATAAAGGGGTGTTTTATGACAAAAGATAGAGTTATAAAGGGCCGTTTTATGACAAAAGATAGAGTTATAATGGGGTGTTTGTAACAGATTTCCAAAGTACAAACTGTCAGAGACAGAGGAGAGAGGCATAGTTTCATGTATAAGTTTCTTATTATGGGCACTCATGCTCAGTCAGGATGATAATATATAAATGACAAAGGAAAAATGGCAAAAACGTATGGGTATCGTTAAATCATGTTGGCATATTAAATTAAAAAAGGCTAAATCATTCCTCTCTTAGAATAAATATTGTATTTTTGCATTTGATTTATCATCAATAGTTGGTGATAAAAAGAACAGAAAACAAATTTAAAAATTACAATTATGAATGTAGGAGATAAAATACCAGAGATTCTTGGCATTGACCAGGACGGACGTGAAATCAAGGCAAGCGATTTTCGTGGTCGCAAGATAGTACTCTACAGTTATCCGAAGGCTAACACCAGCGGATGCACTGCCGAAGCCTGCTCCCTGCAGGCTCATAAGGAGGAACTGGCAGCTGCCGGTTACGAGATTATCGGCGTGAGCAAGGACAAGCAGGCTCTACAGAAGAAGTTTGCAGAAACCAAGGGTCTGCAGTTCCCTCTTATTGCTGATACCGAGACCACTCTATTGCAGGAACTCGGTTGCTGGGGAGAGAAGGTAACCTGCGGCAGAAAGACCATCGGAATCCTCCGCACCACCTATCTTGTCAACGAAGAAGGCGTCATCGAAAAGATCTTCACTCCAAAGGAGATCAAGACCAAGATTCATGCAGAGCAGATTCTGGATTACATCCATCAATAGAGAACAAAGATGACAGAATTTGAAAAAATGAGAAACAGCGAGCTCTATGATTTCAGCAACAAGGAAGGCATGAAAAGCATAGAGCACGCCAACCGTCTCTGCTGCCGCCTGCAGACGCTAACCCTGTCTGATGAAGACTATCGAACCATTATCGAAGAACTGATTCCTGGCATTCCAGCTTCAGCCACCATCTGTCCACCCTTCCACTGCGACCATGGTCACGGCATCAAGGTGGGTGAGAATGTATTCATCAACTATGGCGCCACGATGCTCGATGAAGCCCTGATTACCATCGGCGACCGCACCCTGATAGGTCCGAACTGCCAGCTGGTAACCCCTAACCACCCCATCGACTATATGGAGCGCCGCAAGCCAGTAGAAACAGGCTTCCCCATCACCATTGGCGAGGATTGCTGGCTGGGTGCAGGAGTCATCGTCTGCCCTGGAGTAACCATCGGCAACCGCTGCGTAATCGGTGCCGGCAGCGTAGTGGTCAAGGATATTCCTGATGACTCCATGGCTGTGGGAAATCCGGCAAGAGTTATCAGAAAGCTCAGATAAATAATACAAGAGAATGGATCAGATAGTAGTAGAACTTTTTCTGTTGAGCATCGGAGCCAGTTTTGTACAACGCACTACTGGCTTCGGCTTTGGCATCTTCATCATGACGATGCTCCCCTCTATCATGCCTTCCTTCGGTGAGGCAACAACCCTCTCGGGCATCCTGGCGATGACCACCTCGCTGATCATCGTCATTCAGAAATACAAGTACATCACCTGGAGGCGGCTGCTGCCCATTCTGTTCACCTTCATCATCATTTCCATCGGAGCCATCTTCGTGCTCAAGCGGATGGAATATCACATACTGAACATATTGCTCGGCATTACGCTGATCATCGTGAGCATCTACTTCGCCTTCTTCAGCAAGCGCATCAAGGTGAAGACTACGCTGCCCGTGCAGGTTACGGCAGGAACATTGAGCGGACTGATGGGAGGATTCTTCGGAATGCAGGGTCCCCCAGCCGTGCTCTACTTCGTCAGTTCAGAGCCAGACAAGGAACACTATCTGGCGATGACGCAGACCTATTTCCTGGCAGGCAATCTGATGATGACTTTGGCAAGAGCCTACAATGGTTTCTTCACCACCACGGTCTCCATAGGTTATGTGTATGGAATAGCGGGAGTCTTCATTGGCAACCTGATAGGCGCCTGGGTGTTCAGGCACCTCAGCGGCTCCCTACTCAAATACATCATCTATGCCTATATCGGAATCAGTGGATTAACCTTCCTGCTGGGGGCGTAGCGTATATGCCGGTGCCATCATCAGCAGTCTGCTGAACATTGAGTTGTTTGGCAAGGGTTATCTTACCAACTTCATTTTCTGCGTCATTGGCGCCATAGCGGTATTGTGGATTTGGAAGAAGCTTTTCGATTAACATCCCATCAAGTAGATATAAATATTACCTTTATGTTTTGATGCTGCAAAGAAAATCATCATGAATGTTTCTCTCTCCAAACCTCCTCTGCCAAGTATTTTTCGCTTCGGCAATGAAGGTCAGCAACCCCCTCTTCCATCAACTGCATTGTTTCTGAATTATAAAACATATCCATCGCATCATCTAGTGACACGTTATACATCTTACTAATTTCAGATATGATTCTAGCAAACTTTGCTTCCAATATAGCATGCCAACCTTCATCATGCAGAACTGTATTGTTTGTCATAATCTTATACTTTCTTTAAAAACTAAACAATTATCTAATAACTTTTGCGAACGAACACACAGTTGATTATTAGGAATTTCAAACAAGAGCCGACGCAAAGCTTCTTCCTTTGTTATGTCTCCTGCAAAAAACAAATCAACAGTTCGAAATACCTTATCATTAGCAATGCCACCTTGGATAATGTCATAATCACCAACAACATTTCCCTTACGGCAAGCAACTACAAAATCCAGCCATTCCTCATCATATTTTTCAAACTCTTTCAGAGAATAGGAAGAGGTTATAAGCTGTTCGTCCAATTCGTAAACATTGAGCCAAGCTTCTTTTCCTCTACGAATGAAACGCTGCGCATATTTAACGGCTTGTTCTCGCAAAGTCGTTAAATAAAAACCTTGACCAAAATCCAAGAACTTACGTGAGTGTAAAACATCAGGATGTTCAACTCTCACCATTGAAGCATGGTAAACTTTCATGAGGCTAACACTCCTTTCTCTTTCATAAAATCAGTAAGATCTTCCATCAGATACTCCTTGCTGAAAGTATGGAGCACATCATAGCTTGGGATAATATAATCAGCAAGTATACCAGAAGTTTTAAGACGGTGATATACATCACGAGCATTCAATCCCAACCTGCGAGATAAGTTACCTATGCAATAAGTTACAAAATCTATATTATCACTATTCATATCTTTGCTTTTTGACAATACCAAAACACTACGCTTACAACATCCATCCGTTTAGTTAGCGCAATAACAAATTCATTCTCACTATCTTTGCAGTTGCAAAGACCTGCATCAGAAAACAGCCCAGAGAAACTGAAATCTTCATTTATATCTAACCTATATTTCTTTTTGTGCAAAATTACAGAAAAAAGAGGTAACATACAAGAAAAGGATGTTAAATATTAAATATAAAATAGCAATAACATTGTATTGATACCCAAAGGTGAATAAAATCAGCGCGAATTCAACAAGCAAGTGCAATTATTTTATGTTAACTTTGCTGAAAGATAGAGATATCAGACTCATACGAGCCATTATAATTTAGATTATCTGTGTTAAAAACCATAAGAATCCCCTCATTTCTCATTATTTTTTATTATCTTTGCCCCAAATAACAATTTAAAACAAAGGATATGAGCACATCAACTCATGTGATTACTCCCGATTTGCAAGCGAAACTTGACAAGGCGAGAGAAGAACATAAAAACGGAGAAACTCTGTGCTTTGGCACTACTCAAGATGCTATCGCATGGATGGAAACCTTATAGTGTTGCGAATAGACTCCTTATGGATGAAATTCCGGTATCCTTTAAAACTTGTTGCATCATAATGACCAACAAGGAATTTTGAATATATAAAAATTTAAAAAGGAAGAAATATAAGAAACAGAAAAGAAAGATATAACATAGTAAGATTATAAACTTGCGTTTACTAATTTGTTCGGAAACACTTAAATTTGGCGATTTAAAGTATGTACTAGCGAATGAATAAGTTCTGTGAACGCCTGCGCTATAGCGTGGGCGGAACTTATCGTTAGTACGGGCACGCCAAAGCCTAAGTGTTGATAAGGGAAGCTCACGCTTCTTCTTTGTCTTCACTTCATCAAGGCTTTTCGACGGATGGTTTTCTGCTAATCCTTCTGTCCGCTGCCCGTTTTACTCCGATAATGATTTAGTTCCAAACGCACCCATCAGCTATAGCAAAAGACGTTGGAGTTCGCTTCAATGTTTGTTGCTATACCTTATTATATATAGTAACTAACAATGAAAAGAGCTACGAATGGATAAATTAAGAATGCAGAGTAGTAATGGTGTCGAGGATAACATTACGAAAATTGCGCAGCTGTTTCCCGACTGCGTTACGGAGACCGTGGATGAAAGAAGCGGTCAGCCAAAGCACCTCATAGATTTCGAGAAACTCAAGCAGAATCTTTCTGATAGTGTGATATCAGAGAGAGCAGAACGCTACCAGTTTACCTGGCCCGACAAGAGCAAGGCGATTCTCCTTGCCAACTCTCCTATCAATGCCACACTTCGCCCTTGCCGTGAAGATAGTGTTGATTTCGACAACACCCAGAACCTTTATATCGAGGGCGACAATCTCGATGTTCTCAAATGTCTGAAGGAGACTTATCTCCATAAAGTGAAAATGATCTATATAGACCCACCTTACAACACCGGAAACGACTTTGTTTATGAAGATGATTTCGCTCAGTCTTCAGAAGAGTACCTCGCCAACTCAGGACAGTTTGACGAGCAGGGCAACCGTATGTTTACCAATGCCGAAAACAATGGTAGATTCCATACAGATTGGCTTAATATGATTTATCCGAGATTGAAAGTTGCTAGAGACTTGCTGACAGATGATGGCGTGATATTTATCTCGATTGACGATAATGAGGTTGAAAATCTCAAAAAAATATGCGATGAGCTATTTGGAGAATATAATTTTGTTGCAACTTTTCCATGGAGAAAAAGAACAGCAAAATCTGATGTACCATTTGGTATTTCTCAAGATTATGAATGGGTTGTTGTATATGCCAAAACGAATTCTTTTATTGCAAGCATTGAAGGTAAAGAAAGAAAGTATTTTACTACTCCAGATTTTCCTAATAAACCTTGGAGAATTCATGATATGACAACTCAACGTACAGCTTTAGAAAGACCGAATTGTTTTTTTACCATTATAAATCCTAAAACAGGAGAAAAATATGAAGCAAACCCTAACAGAGTATGGGCAAACAATGAGGAAACTTTTCTTCAATATTATAAAGATAATAGAATCGTTTTTCCTGGAGATTATGATTTTCTTAAAATATCTAAGCCTGTATTACGCTATTGGAAAGAAGAAGATATAGCAAAGGCTGGTGAATCTTTCGGGCGTATTGCTGTTACAACAAAACTTGAAGAAAATATAGGTATGTCACAAGATGGAACAAAAGAAATAACAAACCTATTCAAAGGCAAAGTCTTTTCTTATCCCAAGCCATCATCATTAATAAAATTCTACCTTTCTATCATACATAATAAAGAATGTCTAGTCCTTGATTTCTTCAGCGGTTCTTCAACTACAGCTCATGCCGTAATGCAGCTCAATGCAGAAGATGGAGGCAAACGTAAGTTTATTATGGTTCAGCTACCAGAACTTACTTATACTGCCAAAACAGAGAAATACAAAGATGATGAAGAAGAAAAGGAACATTATGTTATAGATGAAACCACAGGACATCCTGCTGTAGCAAAAGACAGCGATGCACGTAAAGCTGGCTATTATAATGTCTGCGAAATAGGCAAGGAGCGAATCCGTCGTGCCGGCAAGAAAATCAAGGAGGAATCTCCTTTAACCACCCAAGACCTCGATACAGGCTTCCGTGTGTTGAAACTCGATTCCACCAACATGCAGGACATTTACTATTCTCCAAAGGATATTTCGCAAGCCGACCTCTTCTCGCAGGTGGATAATGTAAAGCCGGATAGAACTGGCGAAGACCTGCTCTTCCAGGTAATGCTTGAACTCGGTGCGACCCTGGATTCGAAGATAGAAACGACAACGGTAGCTGGCAAGACCATCTATAACGTTGCCGAAGGATACCTCGTGGCTTGCTTCGACCCGGATGTAACAGACGATGTGGTAAAATCCATCGCTCAGATGCAGCCAGCCTATGCCGTGCTCCGTGACACCAGCATGAAGGACGATTCCACCGCCACCAACTTCGAGCAGATCTTTAAAACATATTCTCCTGACACAGTCACTAAAATCCTTTAGAAAGGGATTTTGAAAGGTAAAAGGGTAAAAAGGTAAAAAAGTAAAAAGAGCTTTACTGATTACGATTATGAAACTGAAGTTTAAGATACAACAATATCAGACCGATGCCGTGGAGAGCGTCATCAACGTCTTTAAGGGGCAGCCCAACCAAGCCAACCTGGAATACAGGATGGATAAGGGAAAACTATATGTGGTGGACAGCAAGAAGCATGACATCAAATTCGTTCAAACCAATGTTTTTGCTGATAGCGATGATGCCGGCAATAGCCTGGGCTATAAGAACAACCGCCTTGCTATGGATAAAGTGGCTCTCTTCGACAACATCCGACAGATTCAGACCGATAACAATATCCATCAGGATGAAGAACTCTGTCAGAAACTCGGAGCCTGCCAGCTCGATGTGGAGATGGAAACCGGTACGGGAAAGACATACGTCTATATCAAGACCATGTTCGAACTGAACAAGCAGTATGGCTGGACCAAGTTTATCGTGGTGGTTCCAAGCATCGCTATCCGAGAGGGAGTGAAGAAAAGCTTCGACATTACGGTAGATCACTTCATGGAGCAATACGGCAAGAAGGCTCGCTACTTCATCTACGACAGCAGCAGCCTCAACGACATCGACACCTTCTCGCAGAGCAACGACATCAGCGTGATGATCATCAACACCCAGGCCTTCAACACCATGAAGGAAGGAGCCAAGAACAAGGCGGCACGCATCATCAACTCCGAACGTGATGAGTTCGGTTCCCGAAAGCCTATCGCCGTTCTTGCTGCCAACAACCCTATCATCATCCTGGATGAACCGCAGAAGATGGGAGGCGCCGCTACACAGACGGCACTCAAAGCCTTCAATCCGCTCTTCACTCTGAATTACTCCGCTACCCACAAGGAGCACCACAACACGGTGTATGTACTCGATGCACTTGATGCCTACAACCACAAACTGGTAAAGAAGATAGAGGTTGTAGGCTTCGAACTGAAGAACCTGAAAGGTACCGACAGCTATATCTATTTCGCAGAGCTACTACTTTCGAAAGACAAGGCTCCACAGGTAAGACTGGAGATAGAACAGCAGAGCACTACGGGAGCCATCAAACGAATCTACAAGAAGTTGGGAGAAGGCGATGACCTCTATAGTGCCTCTGGAAACATGCTGCAATACAAGGGATTCATGATTACCGACATCGTGGTGGATGCCCGCCAGCCGACTCGCAGCCAGATAAAGTTCAGCAACGGCGAAAGTCTGATGCTGAAGGAAGTAATCGGCAACGTAACTGCCGACCACAAGGCTCGCATCCAGATAAGGGAAACCATCAAGGCGCACTTCCGAAAAGAGAGTGCCCTCTTCCATCGTGGCATCAAGTGCCTCTCCCTTTTCTTCATCGACGAGGTTGCCAAGTATCGCCAGTATGATGAAGACGGCAATGCGCTGCTGGGACGCTATGGAGAAATCTTCGAACAGGAATACCAGGCAGAACTGAACGAAAATCAGAATATGTACGACCCGGAGTATATGCAGTATCTCAGCTGCATCCCTGTCAACAAGACCCATGAGGGGTATTTCTCCATCGACCCCAAGACCAAGCGCATCAAGGACAGCGATGAGAAGAAGGGAGTAGGAAGCGATGACGTATCGGCTTACGACCTGATTATGAAAGATAAGGAACGATTGCTGAGTCTCGACCCAACTTATTCACCTGTTCGCTTCATCTTCTCCCACTCTGCCTTGAGAGAAGGTTGGGATAACCCGAACATCTTCCAGATCTGTTCGCTCCGACAAGCGAACAGCATCTCGCAGAAGCGTCAGGAAGTGGGACGAGGTCTGCGACTCTGTGTTGACAACAAGGGAGTGCGTCAGGATGCCGACACCCTGCAGGGACAGGTGCAACAGATTAACCGTCTTACCGTGATTGCCTCTGAGGGCTATGCTGATTTCGTAAACGACCTGCAGAAGAATATTTCGGAAGATCTCTACGACCGTCCGAAGGTTGCCGACATCGATTACTTCGATGGAAAAGCCTTCACGATTGAGGATGGCAGCAAGCACAGCATCACAACGGCAGAAGCCAAGAAGATTTATTTCTATCTGGTGAAGAATGGTTATGTGGATGACGAAAGTCATGTAACCGATGCTTACCGCTCTGCTGCAACATCGGGAACGCTCGCCTCATTGCCAGACGAAGTAAAGCCATACGGCAAATGGATTCACAAACTGATAGAAGGCGTATGGAATCCTTCTGCCCTTGACGGTATGATAGAAAACGGAAGTACGCCGCAGACTCCGGAGAACAGACTGAATGAGAACTTTACGAAGAAGGAGTTTCAGGAACTCTGGAATCGCATCAACCACAAATACGCCTATACGGTGAACTTCGAAAGCAAGGAACTGATAGAAAAAGCCATTGCCGCCATTAACAAGGAACTGGTGGTTTCAAAACTGAGCTACGTGGTAACCCGAGGAGTGCAGAAGACGGAACTGAAACATGACGATATGAAGGCGGGCAGCATGATGGTGCAGGAAGAAATGCAGCATGATGATCTGAGAACGGATGTAGTAAGCACCGTAAAGTACGACCTGCTGGGCAAGATAGCCGCCAACACCCGATTGACCCGCAAAACCATCGCCGGGATTCTATCCCAAATCATGCCAAGCAAGTTTGATATGTACAAGGTGAATCCTGAAGAGTTTATCCGTAGGGTAAGCCGCCTGATACTGGAGCAGAAAGCCACCATCATCGTAGATCATATCAGTTACAACGAGATAGAGGGAAGCTACGATTCCGCCATCTTTACGGCGGAGAAGCATACCTCGCTCGACAAGGCTTACCAGGGAAGGAAAAGCATTGTGGATTATGTGTTTACCGATGGAACGGCAAAGCAGAGTGTGGAGCGCAAGTTCGTGGAAGACCTTGATACGAGCACCGATGTTGCCGTATATGCCAAATTGCCAAAAGGCTTCCACATTCCTACCCCTGTGGGCAATTATTCTCCCGACTGGGCGATAGCCTTCAAAGATGGTGCCGTAAAGCATGTCTATTTCGTAGCCGAAACCAAGGGCAGCATGTCAACCCTCGACTTGCGAGGCATAGAAGATGGCAAGATAGCCTGTGCCAACAGGCTCTTCGAGCAACTCTCAGGTTCGGGCATCTACTATCATAAGGTAACCAACTACGACGACTTGATGGAATGGGTGAAATAAGTGAAGTATTATGGAACAGCCGAAACAGATAAACAATACCAGCGAACGATTGGTGGACGACCTGAAGTCGAGGTTGTCCACCCAAAGTCGTATATCCATCGCTGCCGCTTCTTTCTCCATCTATGCCTTCGAAGCCATGAAGGCGGAACTGGAAAAGGTGGAGGAAGTACGCTTTATCTTCACCTCGCCAACCTTTGTAGCAGACAAGACGAAGAAAGAGAAACGGGAGTTTTACATTCCGAAATTGAACCGTGAGCGCAACCTCTATGGTACTGAGTTTGAAATCAAGCTCCGCAATCAGCTATCGCAAAAAGCTATCGCCAAGGAGTGTGCTGCATGGATTCGGAAAAAAGTGAAATTCAAGTCCAATTCTTCACAGGAAGGAATGGGCGGATTCCTTCATCTCTGTGATGGGGAACCTTCTGCAGCCCAGCCAGTCTTTGACATGAATGTGCCCAGCAAGCAGCATGTTTATCTTCCTTTTGATGATTTCAGCACCACCCAACTGGGTTGCGAAAAGGGCAACAATGTCTATACGATGGTCAATGTGCTACCTTCTCCTTCTGCCGAGGCTTATCTGCAGATCTTCAACCAGCAATGGGAGAACGATGAGAAATTCAAGGACGTAACTGCCAGGGTTTTGGAATACATCGAGACGGTTTATCAGGAGAATGCGCCCGAATACATCTACTTCATCGCTCTCTACAACATCTTCCATGAATTTCTGGAAGATATTTCTGAAGATGTTCTTCCCAATGAGCGGACCGGTTTCAAGAACAGTCTCATCTGGAACAAGCTATACAACTTCCAGAAGGATGCGGCACTCGCCATCATCAACAAGCTGGAGAAATACAATGGCTGTATTCTTGCCGACAGTGTGGGATTGGGAAAGACCTTTACTGCACTTGCCGTCATCAAGTATTACGAAAACCGCAACAAGAGTGTACTGGTGCTTTGCCCGAAAAAGCTGAATGAGAACTGGATTACCTTCCGTTCCAATTACAAGAATAATCCGATAGCTGGCGACCGTCTGCGCTACGACATTCTCTTCCATACCGACCTTTCACGAGAACATGGAAGTTCCAACGGCTTGGATCTGGACCACATCAACTGGGGCAACTACGACCTCGTGGTCATCGACGAAAGCCATAACTTCCGCAATGGAGGAAACGTGGATGAAGAGGAAGATGATGATGAGCAGCAGGAGGAAAGAAAGGAAAACAGATATCAGAAACTGATGAACCGGGTGATTCGTACCGGTGTGAAGACGAAGGTACTGATGCTGAGTGCTACCCCTGTGAACAATAGATTTGGCGATTTGAAGAACCAGTTGCAGCTGGCTTACGAAGGCAGAAGCAGCTCGTTTGACGAAGCTTTGGGATTAGGCAAGAACGTAGATGACATCTTTACGAATGCCCAGAAGGTATATAACCACTGGGCAAAACTAAAAGCAGAAGAACGCACAACGGAAAGGCTGCTCAACGACCTGAGCTACGATTTCTTCCAGTTGCTGGATGCCGTGACCATCGCCCGTTCACGCAGCCACATCATGAAGTATTATGATACCAGTGCCATTGGTGAATTTCCACATCGTCTGCCTCCTATCTCCCGTCGTCCGAAACTCACCGACATCAGCAATGCCATCAACTTCAGGGACATAGCCACAGAACTGGACAATCTGAACCTGTCTATCTACACCCCATCGCTCTATCTGCACGATAGCGCCAGAAACAGCTATACCATCGACTATGAGGGAAACGGCTTGTCTATTGACGGACGAGAGAAGGGATTGCGGAATCTGATGGCAACCAATCTACTGAAACGACTGGAAAGTTCGGTCAACTCCTTCCGCCTCACCTTGGAGCGCATCACGGCTTACATCGACGAAACTATCTCGCTCATCGATCAGGAAGCTGAAGAGATAAGAGGTTTCAGACTCAGGGATATGGATTATATCAGTTGGCGAAGAGATCTGTCGGCAGATCAGGAAGTACTCAGGATGCTGCTCCTGATGCTGGAAGATATTACGCCAGCCCATGACAGCAAGCTGCAAATGCTGATAGAAGACTTGAAAGAGAAGTTTGCACATCCTATCAACAAGGACAACCGGAAGGTACTCATCTTCACAGCCTTTGCCGATACGGCAGACTACCTCTATCAGGAACTTGCCGAAAGAATCAAGGCAGACTGCGGACTGAACGTTGCCCTCATCACGGGTAGTACAGAGGGCAAATGCACCATTCCGAAGTTTGAGTGTACATTTAATAATGTACTCACCTTCTTCTCGCCCATCTCCAAAGACAAAGGTGACATCTTTGATGAAAAGGACGCAGCCAAGAAGCCATGGATTCATGAAAACATCGATGTACTCATCGCTACAGACTGTATCTCGGAAGGTCAGAACCTGCAAGACTGCGACTATCTGATTAACTACGATATCCATTGGAATCCCGTACGCATCATCCAGCGTTTTGGACGTATTGACCGTATTGGCAGCCGAAACAAAGAAATACAGCTGGTAAACTACTGGCCTGATATGGAACTGGACGAATATATCCAGTTGAAAGGCAGAGTAGAAAGCCGTATGAAAGCCACCATTCTGACTTCTACGGGAGATGACAACCTACTGAGCGACAACGAAAAAGGCGACCTGGAATATCGCAGGAAGCAGTTGAAGCATCTGCAGGAAGAAGTGGTTGACATTGAGGATATGGACACCGGCATCAACATCATGGACCTGGGACTGAACGAGTTTCGTCTCGACCTCTTATCTTATATCAAGGAACATCCCGACATAGAGCATGCTCCTTTCGGAATGAATGCTGTGGTAGGGGTAAAAGGCGATGTCAAGCCCGGTGTCATCTATGTATTGAAGAATCGCAATAATGCCGTGAACATCGACAAGAAAAACCTACTTCATCCTTTCTATATGGTGTATCTGTCAGATGATGGCGAGGTTATCTGCGACCATCTTCATCCCAAGAAACTACTGGATACCCTGCGATTGCTCTGCAAGGACAAGAAGGAATACGACAGAAATCTTTGTGCCCTGCTGAGTAAGGAAACCAGCGACGGCAGACACATGGAACATTATAGCGACCTATTGCAGAAGGCCATCGACAGTATGGTACGCATCAAGGAAGAGAGCGATATAGACAGTCTTTTCTCGTTGGGTGAAACCACGGCTTTAACCAATGAGATCAAGGGGTTGGATGACTTTGAACTCATCACCTTCCTGATCATCAAATAAGCAATCTGTCTAATCATAAAGTTCCAAGTTCAATGTTCAAAATAAAAAAGAACTTATGAATATATTAAATTTCCCCGACTTTACGTTGGTAAACCGAGTAGTACCCAAGATGGCTTTTTATAACCATCTTGAGGTAACGGCTCGCATGAAATCTGCATTTGTTGAGAATGTAGAACAGGTAGTTTGGCTCTATAAGTTGGCACCCAGCAATCTGCATGTGACAGATGGAAAGGATGTTCACGAACTCACCATCTTTCTTATTAAACTTAAAAAGGGGATTTCAGACTGCTCTGACATCTTCCGTTATATTGACAGCAAGTTACCCCGACATACGATTTTCATCATTCAACAGGATAACCGATATCAGTTATTGGTAAACTACAAGCAATGGAAGGATGCTTCTGCTGGCACATTCGAGATCATCAAGTCATTTTCTACAGACTGGTTATCAGAAGAAATGCTATCTCTCCGTCTGGATTGTGCTTCTAATATGGATACACTCTATGAATCCTTGGTTCGCCAGATTGCATCAACCCAGATTACTTCTTCTCAACAGGATCTGCATCAAGCAGTTTCCCAGACCATTCAAATAGAAGTAATAAAAAAGGAAATGGCTGCTATCAGAAAGAAAGAACTGAAAGAGCAGCAACCGCAAAAGAAATTTGCCTTGCATCAAAAATACATGCAGCTAAAAAAGAAGCTGGAGGAACATATTTAGCGAATGGGAATAACGACTGCCATCATAAAAAGATATACATAAAAATAAAGTTTAACTTGAAATCCTTGCAAAAATCAACTTTTATATTTATCTTTGTATAAGATAAGCTGCACTCGGCAATTTGAAAGCAAGCTTTCATTGCGCTCGTTTGCATTATCTTTGCGCAATATAAATATTGGTTTAAAGACATAAGATAATGACAAATAAGGATTTGATACTCGCCAGTCTGATGAGGGCGATGATAAAATACGATGGTGGCGATGCGCCACGCATCCAGCATTTCGTGAAGGTGCACGACTTTTCCCGCATGATTGCGATAGCAGAGGGAATGAACGAGGAAGACCTCTTCGTGCTCGAAGCTGCAGCCATTCTTCACGATGTGGGCATTCATGTTTCTGAAGCTAAATACGGCAACTGCAATGGCAAGCACCAGGAAGAATTAGGTCCTGATGAGGCAAGAAAAGTTCTGTCAGAAGTAGATGGATTCACAGCCGCGCAGACAGAAAGAATCTGCTGGCTCATTGCCCATCATCATACTTATAAGGATGTAACCAGCCTCGACCATCGCATTCTGCTCGAAGCAGATTTCCTGGTCAATTCCTTCGAAGACCACCTTGCTCCCGAAGGCATCATCACCTTCCGCGATCATGTATTCCGCTCAAAGTCAGCAATCAGTATGCTGAATGATATGTGGGGATTGGAATAAGGAGAATACTTTTGTCTAAAAAATAATAATTTAAAATCATGGTAAAAACAATGAATGATATTGGAAATAAACAGCCGGATAGCAATACTGGCAGCAGTAAGCAAAAAGGAGTGAAGAATAAGCAAACTCGGCAGTTAGCACTATGGATTGGCGCTTTGATAGTAGGCGCAGTCTTAGGTATGTTCGGCATCAGCTGGCTGGATGGCCTGATGAATTTCATCGCCACGGTCTATACCCGCTTATTCCAGCTTCTGGCAGTACCAACCATAGCCTTGGCAGTTATCACAACCCTGGCATCCTTGGGCAACCAGGCAGATACCGGTAAGATATTCCGCCACGCCATCACCTACACCCTGCTCACGACAATAGCAGCTGCAGCAGTGGGACTGGTGCTCTACAATATCGTTTCTCCAGGCAATTTACCTACAGCCTTGGTACAGAGCGGTATGGCAGATGTTCCCCAAAAGCTGGGAGAAACCAGCTATTATGACCATATTCTTGGGGTAATACCCAACAACATCATCAAGCCGTTTGCCGAAGGAAATGTACTCTCCATCCTGATTTTGGCGGCAGCAGCAGGTATTGCCTTAACCAAAATGCCATCAAGCAATAAGAAAGAAGTCGTGATGAAGGGATTGTTTGGATTACAGGATCTGCTTTTCATGCTGATTCATGGATTAATCTGGGCTTTGCCTCTGGGTATCGTTGCCTTTGCAGCACAACTCTCAGCTCAGTTCTCTGCGGGTATCGTGATGGCTTCTCTAGGAAAATACGTAGCTGTTATCCTGGGAGGCAATGTCATTCAATTCTTCATCATCCTTCCGCTCTTCCTCTTGGCAAGAGGCTTGAACCCTGTGCGTACACTGGGCAAGATGATGCCGGCAGTTTTAATGGCTCTGTTTACAAAGAGTTCTGCTGCTACGTTGCCGGTGACGATGCAGACAGCAGAAGATAGACTGGGAGTTTCCAATCAGGTTTCCCGCTTCGTATTGCCTATCTGTACTACCATCAACATGAATGGTTGCGCAGCGTTTATTCTCGTAACCTCCTTATTCCTGATGCAGAATGGAGGAATGCCTTTACCTTGGACTACGATGATTCTCTGGCTCTTCATTTCAGTTATCTCAGCAGTGGGTAATGCAGGAGTGCCGATGGGATGTTATTTTCTGACCCTATCTCTGATGTCCGGCATCAATGCTCCTATCGGCATCATGGGTATCATCCTGCCTATCTATACCATTATCGACATGGTAGAGACGGCAGAGAATGTATGGTCAGACTCCTGTGTCTGCGCCATGGTGGATAAGGACTTGAAAGACCAGTAAATATAAAATAAACATCTAGTATATAAAAAAATAAAACATCAGCCTGTAGTGATGAAAATAAAGAATCACCATAGGCTGATGTCTGTTTACACAAAGCGTTGATTTCCTCAACCTTTATTTCTGATGCTGCAAAGAAAATCATCATGAATAATAGCATAAAGAAGTAACTCACTTCCTTATATATAATTAATGTATAGCCACGTAAAACCCCATATTTTCCAAAAATAGAGCTAATTCGCAAAGAACATGAGAAAATATTCTGTATTTTTGCCGTATTTTCAAAGAAAAACACTATCTTTGTCACAGATTAAAGAGATAAGCAATGGCAAACAAAGACCTTAACCGCCTCAAACTTGTTTTGGTGGAGCTAAAGAAGACCGCAAAATGGCTGACTGGAGAAATCGGTAAAGATCCAGTAACAGTTTCTTGTTAAGTGCGTAGCCGAGCTTGATGCCATCTTCGCCCACCTCTATGGTCTCAAATTACAATGAAATGTCCCATGGTAGATTACTTGTTCCAACTTACAGGAGATTATTACATGTACACTTACATGAACGATTCAGAAAAGTATCTGTATAACTAACAGAAATTATTTATGAAATTTGACATACATTCATTGATTGGCGAGGCGACTGCCTACGACAAGAAACAACAGATAGAAGCCAAACGACCGAAGAGTTGGCTCAAAAGTGTATCTGCCTTTGCTAATGGCGAAGGCGGCACGCTTGTATTTGGCATTACTGATGAAGACCAAGTAGTAGGACTAGAAAATGCGGAACAAGATGCTGAACTCATCAGCGAAGCCATCAAGACTAAGTTGGATCCTATCCCAACCATCAATTTGGAATTTCAAGAAGTTGAGGGTAAAAAACTGATTTTATTGCATATCGCCTCTGGTGACGAGACACCTTATTATTATATAGGTGACAAACAACGTGTCGCCTTCATCCGCATTGGAAACGAATCAGTTGTAGCAGACCGCATCCAATTGAGAAATCTTGTTCTTAAAGGAACAGGCAAGAACTACGATAGTCTTGCCGCTCCATATAGATTTGATGATATGTCATTTACCAAATTGAAATCAGTACATTTCAAACGCTTGGGACGCTCTTTTGAGGATTCCGAGTTCATATCATGGGGTATCATCGACACACAAGGAAAACTTACCAACGCAGGTGCACTAATAGCAGATGACTCTCCAATCCGTCAATCAAGAATATTCTGTACAAGATGGAATGGGCTTGATATGACAAGTGGATTGGGCGAAGCTTTGGATGACGCAGAGTTTGAAGGAAGTGTCATTGGGCAATTGCAAGATGCCGTAGCATTTATCAGAAATAACTCACACAAGAAGTGGTGGAAAGAAGCTACTTACAGAGAAGAACTTCCAGACTATCCGGAGCGTGCCGTAACAGAAGTGATAAGTAACGCCATCATTCATCGCAATTACTTAGAAATTGGCAGTGAAATCCACATAGACATGTATGATAATCGAATGGAAGTATATTCACCAGGTGGTATGATGGACGGAAGTCTTATCCAATATCTTGACCCAATGAACGTACCTTCCAAACGTCGTAACCCTCTCCTTGCAGATTTCTTCAATCGACTTGAATTGATGGAACGCAGAGGGAGTGGCATGAAGAAAATTGTCAAGGAATACAAACATTTTGAAAAGTTCCCTGGGTACAAAGCACCAGAATTCAAATCTAATTCTGGAGAATTTCATGTGACTCTATGGAATCTCAATTATAACGAGAAACAGTTCGCCAACTCAGAAAAACAGTTCGCCAACTCAGAAAAACAGTTCGCCAACGACACAAAAGAGTTCGCCAACTCAGAAAAACAGTTCGCCAACGACTCAAAAGAGTTCGCCAACTCAGAAAAACAGTTCGCTAACGAAAAGAAAGAAACAGCCAAAGAAGTCAAGCAAAGAAAAGAGTTCGTGAAGGCAAAAAGAGCCATCTACAAACTTATCACTTCTAATCCAAAAGTGACAACTGCGCAAATGGCAGATAAGCTAAACATATCAACACGCCAGGTACAAAAATACCTCAAACGATTGACGGAGCAAAATCTGATAGTGAAAGAAGGAAGCAGAATCAATGGTTCGTGGAAAATTCTCGATGAAGAATATACGGATTTCTTTGGACGAATATAAGATAGGAGGTTGAATATATGGAATTAGAAAAGTTATTAAGAAGTCTGCTCTACAGATTAGAAAGCATTGACGATGAAAGCAAATCTACTGTCATCGAAGACACCATAAATTAATTATCACATCAAATAAGTCAACTTGTTCATTTGAAATCATCGTAAGTACTTTTTAAATTTCTTGAATAATGGCTCATAACATATTGCAGGGCATTCCGCCCATCTCTTAAATATATAGTCGATAATTTTTCTTCCATAACTCTTCATTATTATAGTTTTTGCTGCAAATTTACGATTTTATTTTGAAGTACCAAAGTTATCACGGCTTTTTTCAAATAAGAAATCCCTGCCATAGGAAGCCTTTCCTACAGCAGGGATTTTTCAATTTGGGAATAATCAAGAATAACTTAATGTCAATTCTTAACTACTAACTATTAATTCTTAACTATGAATTAATCATTATTTATACTCGCCCCAAGCCTTGATGTCGATATCCTCCAACTTGGTGGTGCAGAATGCATAGATGAATGCACTCGCCAGACGGCTGTTGGTAATCAATGGCACGTTCAGGTCGATGGCTGCACGACGAATCTTGTAACCATTGCTCAACTCGCTGCTGGTCAAGTTCTTTGGAATATTCACTACCATATCAATCTCGTGGTTGTGGAGCATCTCCAAAGCCTTTGGTGCACCGCCTTCAGCCTCCTCTGATGGCCAGAGTACACGGGTGTTCTCAATGCCATTCTCGGTGAGGAACTTGCTACTACCACCAGTTGCATACAGCTTGTAACCATGCTTAACCAGCATCTGGGCAGCATCGAGCAAATCTACCTTCTGCTTGGCAGAACCTGTAGAAAGCAGGATGTTCTTGGCTGGAATGCGATGACCCACAGAAAGCATACTCTTCAAGAGGGCGGTAGATGTATCGTCGCCCAAGCAACCTACCTCACCCGTACTGCTCATATCCACGCCCAATACAGGGTCCGCCTTCTGCAGACGGTTGAAGCTGAACTGAGATGCCTTGATACCTACATAGTCGAGATCAAAGAGGTTCTTGTGTGGCTTCTCTACAGGCAAACCGAGCATCACGCGGGTAGCCAACTCGATGAGGTTGATCTTCAATACCTTGCTCACAAATGGGAACGAACGGCTGGCACGCAAGTTACACTCGATAACGAGAATATCATTGTCACGAGCCATGAACTGGATGTTGAACGGACCGTTGATGTGCAACTCCTTGGCAATCTGACGACCTACTCGCTTCACACGACGAACTGTCTCAACATACAACTTCTGAGGAGGGAACTGAATGGTAGCATCGCCTGAGTGAACACCGGCAAACTCGATGTGCTCAGAAATCGCATAGGCAATCACCTCGCCATTCTTTGCTACAGCATCCATCTCAATCTCCTTGGCATGTTCGATAAACTTACTTACTACCACTGGGTGATCCTCACTTACGTTGGCAGCCAACTGCAGGAATCGCTTCAACTCTTCCTCGTTAGAACATACGTTCATCGCAGCACCAGAAAGAACGTAACTTGGACGAACCAATACAGGGAAGCCTACACGCTCGATGAAGTTGTCGATGTCCTCCATAGAGGTCAGAGCGCTCCACTCTGGCTGGTTGATGCCGTTGTTGGTCAACATCTGAGAGAACTTGGCACGGTCCTCAGCGTTATCAATGTCCTTGGCAGCAGTACCTAAGATTGGCACATTCTGAGCATCCAGGTGCATAGCCAAGTTGTTTGGAATCTGACCACCGGTAGATACGATGACGCCATGAGGCTGCTCCATCTCGATGATATCCATCACACGCTCGAAGGTCAACTCGTCGAAGTAGAGACGGTCGCACATATCGTAGTCGGTAGATACGGTCTCTGGGTTGTAGTTGATCATCACTGAGCGCCAGCCTTCCTTACGGATGGTGTTCAATGCCTGAACGCCACACCAGTCGAACTCTACGGAAGAACCGATGCGATAAGCACCAGAACCGAGTACGATGATAGAACGGTGGTCGTTCTCGAAGGTGATATCGCTCTTTACACCTGCGTAGGTTACATAGAGGTAGTTGGTCTGAGCAGGATACTCAGCTGCCAAGGTATCAATCTGCTTCACTACAGGCAGGATGCCATAGCTCTTACGCTTGTTGCGAACCAGGAGGGCAGCCTTGTGCATGTTGCCCAACTCCTGCTCCAAGCCAACGGACAATATAATCTTTATGCCAACCTTATTGTTGTTTTGCCGGAACGAAGAGAGGGGCTTTCATCCCCGATATAAATAGTTAGGACATCAAAATTCCACTTCTCGTTTATGATTTTTAAGTCTGTATCAGCATAAATCAACAAACAACCTTCTCCATCCATCTGTTCCAAGTAAGCATTAAGCTGTATGCAAGAATCTTGAATCTGCTTCTCATTTCTAAATTTCTTCACCTCTATTATATACAGTTTCTCACCAGCTTTCCAGCCACTCCTATATTCGTTTTCTTTTTCCTTGGCATAGTGAGGCAATAAAAAATCAACTGAACCATTTGAAGTATCAACTTCTTTATAGAAATCCACATCATGCAAGAAGAGAAATTCAGCAAGATGCTTCTGTAGGGCTTTCTCTTTCCAATTATCTTTTGTTTCTATGACTTTAAATCTTTCAACCCATTCTTTATATTTTAATATCTTGCCTACTATATATTTATTTGCCTTATAAGCATTAAAGATATAGTCAACAATAGAACCAATATAATCAGACTTAAAAAGTTCTAGCCTATCTCCTGTTGCCTCATAATCCTTATCAATCCAAACGGTTTTATCATAGTAAAAATCTTTGGTACCAGAATTACGAAGGTAACGTAAATATTGGATACAATATGCAATATATTTGTCTTGATTCATCTCTAAAAAAATATCGGTCAAATAATTTACATCTTGTTCTTGATCAAATGTAAATTTTTCATCTTTAACAGGGTATTCTCTCAACAACTCTTCTATTGTTATCTTAGCAATAGGCATGGAATACAATTCTTCCATAAAAATGTCCGTATTTCTATTAAACGACACGCCTGATTTCTTATTACAATATTGTTTGTATCGCTCTTCTAAATCTTGAATATAATCTCTTGTTTCCATACTTTTATTTTTGAGTTTTTTCTTTTCTCATAATTTCTGCATTGTGTTTGTCTTGGAAAGATATTTCTACACAATGCTTATCTTCTGAAATTTCTAAAGAAATCAAGCCTTTGGAACTTTTGTAATATGTAGCACACATAGGAAGTTGCCCAAATTCTAATGTTTCTTCAAAAGATTCATCAAGAATTTCTGTGGGGGTACCATATATGCCATTGAACTTTTCTCGCAAACTGAGATATTGCTCGTACAAGTCCATAAAATGACCTTTTTTGAAAAATATATCAATAAGATATACGGTCTTAGATATATTGCTATTATATATACGCAACCATACATCCTTGCCAAGATATTTCCCTTTTAACTCAACCCCAACTTCATTTTCCTGAGTTTTCTCCGAAAATCCTTTAGCCTTTAGCTTTGTCACCATAGCTTGTCTTGTTCCTGTAATAGGAATACCCATAAAAGTTAGATGCGTTTGGGCTGATATGTTGCAACAAAGCAACATTAACATTGTCATTAACAGAATGGCTTTTTTCATACATTTATCACTTTATCACATCTTTCGACTTTGCGATATTTATTGCAGCATTCATATCCGCATCCTGTGCTTGGTTGTAACAAGTACATTCAGGATTAGTGCAAATAAAAGTATCACGTTCTATTCTATTTCCTCGTTGACCACAGACATGACAAGTCTGGCTGGTATATGCTGGATTTACATATTGTACCGCAATACCTGCCATTGCAGCCTTGTACTCTATGTCTTTCTGAAGTTCGAAATAAGACCAACGACCGAGAAGGCGTTTATGATTATACTCGACTTCTCCCTCTTGATTTTTCCCAAATCCTTTCAGACTTTCCATTTGGATGGTCTCAACCTTCCAACGAGATGCCAAATTAACTATTTCTCGGCTTATACGGTGATTCTCAGTCTGTACCCAGTTTCTTTCTTTTCCTCTAAGAATTTCAGTCGCTTTGGTCTTGTGCTTTCTCCCATGCCCACCTTGCGTAAGTTGGGAACGTTGTAATTCTCGAAATCTTCTACGAAAAACATCACGTTGTTTTTGGAAAGCATCACCATTTCCAATGCGACTTCTTTCTGGTCCATCATTAACTGCCACATAAGCAGGATTTACAACACCAAGATCTACGCCCATAACTTTACCTTTCACAGGTACGCTTTCCGCTTTTGGAATATTAACCGTTATAAGTAGAAACAATTTTCTTTCTTTGAGCTGTATTTTTGCAGCTGCACATAGCTTGTACTTCTTTGTCTTTATACAATTGTCTATGATAGCACGATTGTTACTGCGGTCGCGGCCAAAGTTTAGTCTGACGCGAGTATCCTCAAACCAAGGCAAATAGTAATTGTCACTATCACATATAATAACATGCCTTTTTTCGAAACTAAAGGGAATTGGCATACCTTTTTTATAAGTAGCCAAACTTCTTTCTCCTCGTATTTGTTCTTTCTTATTCTCATTAAAGTGCTGATAAACATCCTGTTTGAGATTATTCAAAATATCCGAAGGAATATCTTTTGCATATTCGCTACTTGTTACTGCACGATATGAATATGTTTGTGGATGCTTTGGAGCAATATCATTCTTCATAGAGACAAGTTCTGCATCAATTTCCTGCATACGTTTTTTAATTTCTTCCTTAGTTACGTCTGTTATGGACTTGAAAGACAACTTGGACAGGCATTTTACATATTCATCATTCTGTAATCTCATTAAAGATAATAGATTGTCTAATCCATACAATTGACTTACAAGGAGATTTGCCACCTTGTATAGTTTTCGGTCAAATTTATAAAATATATTATAACATTTCTTATTTGACTCTTCATGAGTTATCCCGTCTATATCTGGGATTATTTCAATTTTTCTTGTTATTTTTGACATAATCTATTACTCTTTAAATGGATTAACGTATAACACTTTAGCCTTATGAAGACTTCCACACACTTTTTATGTTCCCTACATGTTTTTGTTATTGGATGCACCTCACTTTTTAAGATGATTTTCACCTCGGTACCAAAGGGTATAGTTCTCGGTACGTTGGATGTACCTCACTTTTTGAGATGATATCAACCCTTGGTACAAAGGGTTATAGTTCTTGGTAGTTGGATGTACCTCACTTTTTAAGATGATATCAATCTAAAAACAATAAGATTATGAGTTTATACAGTTGGATGTACCTCACTTTTTAAGATGACATCAATCTAATAGAAGTGGACGGAATTAGATTCATTAGTTGGATGTACCTCACTTTTTAAGATGACATCAATCAATTTTGCAATTCTGGAGAAGTAGCACGCAGTTGGATGTACCTCACTTTTTAAGATGACATCAATCCTATTTGTTACAATTATCTGTTATATAACTATTTAAGGTACTTACCGAGTGGCATAAGCCCTCAGCATAAGGGTTTCCAACAACCCCATTTGAATATTTTAATTCAACTATTTTCATATCGAAATTATTATTCACAAACGCATTTATTGCGAATGCTCTGCAAAAATACAAAAAATAAATGAGAATAAGTTATTTATGAACAGATTTTTAGGTGAAAAAGTGTTTTTGCAGCAAAACTGTCCGGATAACAAATGTAAACAACCGACCAACGGTCTATTACACTCCGCTTGGCGCAAAAATCTTTATTGTTGGAAATGTAACAGTCTAAAGTTCTACAAGAGAATCAACAGTAAACTCAACCGGTAGTAACACTAAACCTTCTGAAGTAGTTGATGGTTAAACGAGCCAAATTTTCACTAACAATGTGTAATCTTCGTTCAAAAACAAGGATTTAGCAATGGTTTATTCGCTAAAGTTTTGCAGTTTCAAAAAATATGCATACCTTTGCAGTGACAGTTCCCACCACGCTTCTCATTTGCACAGCGAACCAGGGTGTGACTTTTGCATTTTACAATCCCATCAAGCACATTTGTACAAATGGCACTTGGTGGGATTGTTATTATGCAGCCTTTCCATACTCATAAATACTGTCGCTGGCTAGATCTATCTTGTCGTTCCAATATACACAAGTTCGGCTTGTCCAACTGGGCTTGTTTAAAAAGGCCATATACATCCACTAATGCACGAAACGAAGGAAGCGTCTTGATGTCATCCTTCACATCGTACAACACTTTATATCCATCATCGAATTCAACGAAAAGGATATAGTCATATAGAACTGACATTTTCTTAATTCTTGGTATCATAATGGTGGAAGTTTTGTTTATATTTGTTTGTCCCACATTTCCTGAAGTTCATCAGAATGAAGTGAGAGCCATTCTGTTACTAACTCTTGAGCCTTTTTAGGTAAATCTCCTTCAAACATTTAACCTGCCCAATGGCCTCATGATTGCATCTTTGCTTATAGGCAGGTCAAAAACATACCCTCTCAGTATTACTTGGTACCAAATAAAACAAATGTCTTGAAAATAAGCGTCCAAGCAAGATTTGGAAATCGTGATTTTCAAATCTTCAAATCACTGATTGCCAATTCATTCATATTTATCCCTTCTTATCCTCTTTATTATCGCACTTTGCAAAAAGCAATTTCTTCATCTCATCCTCAGGAGGCAATACCTTTTTGAGTTTTTCAGGCATCACCTGATAGGTAGCCACTCCCATTGGCTGATTGTAGTCTTGAAGAAGATACTCCACATACGTCTTGTCTGCATCGCAGCAAAGCACGATGCCGACTGTAGGATTTTCATGAGGCTTGCGCTCATCGTCATTGAGCATACGGATATATGCTGCCAACTGACCAAGATAGGCTGGTTTGAACTCTCCCTTCTTCAACTCAAACACTACTAGGCTCTGCAACTCTCTGTTGAAGAACAGCAAGTCCACATAATGGTCATGCCCGAACTTGTCGATATGCACTTGGTTGCCCATAAAGGTAAAGTCCTTACCAAACGTCAAAATGAAATTCTTGACATTCGACACTATCGAGTTCTCTATGACACGCTCATCAATGTCCTGTGGGTCTCGCTCACCAAGTTCTTCCACATTGATAAAGTCGAGCAAGTAGTCATCCTTGAACATCGATATAGCCTTGGCTGCATAACGAGTGGACGGCATGGTTGTGGCAAAGTTGTTTGGCATCTGTGACTGATGATGGAAGAGGTCAGCCTTCAAATTGTTGCGAAGTGTATATTTATCCCAATGCAAGGTCGCAGCCTGATGTATATAGAAAGCACGCTCTTCCAATGTTTCTGTCTTGGCAAGAATCTCATAATGGTGTGAAAAACTTAACGACATAAATTCATGCCAATCCAAATCGTTCGCCAATGGCGAACGATTTACAGAAAGCAGTTCATCTGCCTGCAGTACATCTTGTTTTTCAGACGTTTGCAAATCGTTCGCCATTGGCGAACGATTTATTAATTTACTCCACTGCTCATAGAAAATACGCATTTTCTTTATGCTTGCAGGTGAAAAGCCACGCAATCCTGGCAGTTCTCTTCTCAGTTGTTCGCTGATAGTCTCGATGGCTCCAGTTCCCCAAGCTCCTGTGCGAGTATTGTCCGACACATACTTGCCTATACCATAATATAATGCAAGCATTTGGCGATTAACTGCCTTGGCTGCTTCCAACTGGCATTGCAAGATGGCAGACTTTATCTGCTGTACCGCCTCGTTGTATCTTGTATCAATCTGTTTCATATTCTGTTTCCTTTTGGTCGTGGGCAGGTTAAAAACAGCCCTCCCAGTTATGACTTCCTTGTTATCAGCTCCTTTAAGCCTTGGATAGCATACTCATCGCCTGTAAGTTAGCTTACGAGTGATGACAATTCACTCTGCGCAGCCGCCATCTCAGTGCCTATATTGCAGGGCGTTCCGTCCATCTCTTAAATATATAGTCGATAATTTTTCTTCCATAACTCATCATTTATAGTTTTTGTTGCAAATTTACGTTTTTATTTTGAAATACCAAAGTTTTCACGGCTTTTTTGTTCAAATAGAAAAATCCCTGCTATAGGAAGCCTTTCCTACAGCAGGGATTTTTCAATTTGGGAATAATCAAAAATAACTTAATGTCAATTCTTAACTACTAACTATTAATTCTTAACTATGAATTAATCATTATTTATACTCGCCCCAAGCCTTGATGTCGATATCCTCCAACTTGGTGGTGCAGAATGCATAGATGAATGCACTCGCCAGACGGCTGTTGGTAATCAATGGCACGTTCAGGTCGATGGCTGCACGACGAATCTTGTAACCATTGCTCAACTCGCTGCTGGTCAAGTTCTTTGGAATATTCACTACCATATCAATCTCGTGGTTGTGGAGCATCTCCAAAGCCTTTGGTGCACCGCCTTCAGCCTCCTCTGATGGCCAGAGTACACGGGTGTTCTCAATGCCATTCTCGGTGAGGAACTTGCTACTACCACCAGTTGCATACAGCTTGTAACCATGCTTAACCAGCATCTGGGCAGCATCGAGCAAATCTACCTTCTGCTTGGCAGAACCTGTAGAAAGCAGGATGTTCTTGGCTGGAATGCGATGACCCACAGAAAGCATACTCTTCAAGAGGGCGGTAGATGTATCGTCGCCCAAGCAACCTACCTCACCCGTACTGCTCATATCCACGCCCAATACAGGGTCCGCCTTCTGCAGACGGTTGAAGCTGAACTGAGATGCCTTGATACCTACATAGTCGAGATCAAAGAGGTTCTTGTGTGGCTTCTCTACAGGCAAACCGAGCATCACGCGGGTAGCCAACTCGATGAGGTTGATCTTCAATACCTTGCTCACAAATGGGAACGAACGGCTGGCACGCAAGTTACACTCGATAACGAGAATATCATTGTCACGAGCCATGAACTGGATGTTGAACGGACCGTTGATGTGCAACTCCTTGGCAATCTGACGACCTACTCGCTTCACACGACGAACTGTCTCAACATACAACTTCTGAGGAGGGAACTGAATGGTAGCATCGCCTGAGTGAACACCGGCAAACTCGATGTGCTCAGAAATCGCATAGGCAATCACCTCGCCATTCTTTGCTACAGCATCCATCTCAATCTCCTTGGCATGTTCGATAAACTTACTTACTACCACTGGGTGATCCTCACTTACGTTGGCAGCCAACTGCAGGAATCGCTTCAACTCTTCCTCGTTAGAACATACGTTCATCGCAGCACCAGAAAGAACGTAACTTGGACGAACCAATACAGGGAAGCCTACACGCTCGATGAAGTTGTCGATGTCCTCCATAGAGGTCAGAGCGCTCCACTCTGGCTGGTTGATGCCGTTGTTGGTCAACATCTGAGAGAACTTGGCACGGTCCTCAGCGTTATCAATGTCCTTGGCAGCAGTACCTAAGATTGGCACATTCTGAGCATCCAGGTGCATAGCCAAGTTGTTTGGAATCTGACCACCGGTAGATACGATGACGCCATGAGGCTGCTCCATCTCGATGATATCCATCACACGCTCGAAGGTCAACTCGTCGAAGTAGAGACGGTCGCACATATCGTAGTCGGTAGATACGGTCTCTGGGTTGTAGTTGATCATCACTGAGCGCCAGCCTTCCTTACGGATGGTGTTCAATGCCTGAACGCCACACCAGTCGAACTCTACGGAAGAACCGATGCGATAAGCACCAGAACCGAGTACGATGATAGAACGGTGGTCGTTCTCGAAGGTGATATCGCTCTTTACACCTGCGTAGGTTACATAGAGGTAGTTGGTCTGAGCAGGATACTCAGCTGCCAAGGTATCAATCTGCTTCACTACAGGCAGGATGCCATAGCTCTTACGCTTGTTGCGAACCAGGAGGGCAGCCTTGTGCATGTTGCCCAACTCCTGCTCCAAGCCCACGGCACGTGCAACCTGGAAGTCGGTGAAACCGTAAACCTTAGCGGTGCGAAGCAAATCTTGATCAATAGTATTGATATTGCACTTCTTCATCGCCTCATCGATATCGATGATGTGCTTCAACTTCTCGAGGAACCACTTGTCAATCTTGGTCAAGTCGTGAATCTGATCTACGGTATAGCCCTTGTGCATAGCCTTTGAAATCACGAACACACGCTTATCTGTTGGCTCGCGCAAAGCTGCATCGATATCATCGATTTCAAGCTCCTTGTTCTCTACGAAGCCGTGCATGCCCTGACCAATCATACGAAGACCCTTCTGGATGGCCTCCTCGAAGTTGCGGCCGATGGCCATTACCTCACCTACTGACTTCATAGATGAACCCAACTCCTTATCTACGCCACGGAACTTAGACAAGTCCCAACGAGGAATCTTACAAACCACGTAGTCCAATGCTGGCTCGAAGAAAGCTGATGTGGTCTTGGTTACAGAGTTCTTCAACTCGAACAGGCCGTAACCCATACCGAGCTTGGCTGCAACGAAGGCAAGAGGATAACCGGTAGCCTTAGAAGCCAAGGCTGATGAACGGCTCAAGCGGGCATTCACCTCAATCACGCGATAGTCCTCACTCTTAGGGTCGAAGGCATACTGCACGTTACACTCACCCACGATTCCGATGTGACGGATAATCTTGATAGCGAGGGCACGGAGCTTATGATACTCAGCATTGCTCAGGGTCTGAGATGGAGCGATGACGATACTCTCACCGGTATGGATGCCCAGTGGGTCGAAGTTCTCCATGTTACAAACTGTGATACAGTTGTCATAACGGTCGCGAACCACCTCATACTCAATCTCTTTCCAGCCCTTCAAACTCTTCTCTACCAATACCTGTGGAGAGAATGAGAAGGCCTTCTCAGCGATTTTGTTCAACTCCTCCTCGTTATCAGCGAAACCTGAACCGAGTCCACCTAGTGCATAAGCAGCACGTATGATGACAGGATAGCCGAGCTCGGCAGCAGCCTTGCGGGCCTGCTCGATGTTCTCGCAAGCCTCGCTCTTGATGGTCTTCACGTTGATTTCATCCAGCTTCTCTACGAAGAGTTCACGGTCCTCAGTATCCATGATAGCCTGTACAGGAGTACCCAATACCTTGACATCATATTTCTCCAAGATGCCCTGACGATAGAGTTCCACACCACAGTTGAGGGCAGTCTGACCACCAAAGCTGAGGAGGATTCCGTCTGGCTTCTCCTTCTGGATGACACGCTCTACGAAGTATGGCTGCACTGGCAGGAAGTAAATCTGGTCGGCAACACCTTCTGATGTCTGTACGGTTGCGATATTCGGGTTGATGAGCACAGTCTCGATACCTTCCTCGCGCAATGCCTTCAGGGCCTGCGAACCTGAGTAGTCGAACTCACCTGCTTCACCGATCTTCAAGGCTCCAGAACCTAAGAGGAGCACCTTCTTTATATTTTCGTCTTTCATTATTTTCCTAAATTACAATAAAATCAATCGAATTCTTCACTTACTTGAGTGTTTCTACAAACTTATCAAACATGAACTCAGTATCCACAGGGCCAGAGCAAGCCTCTGGGTGGAACTGACTTGAGAACCAAGGGTTCACCTTGTGGCGGATACCCTCGTTAGAGCCATCATTCATGTTGACAAAAAGTTCCTCCCAATCGTTGCCCAATGTCTTGGCGTCAACGGCATAACCGTGGTTCTGAGAGGTGATGTAGCAATTGTTGGTTCCTACCATGCGCACTGGCTGGTTGTGTGAACGGTGACCATACTTCAACTTGTAGATGGTAGCACCGGCAGCCTTAGAAAGCAACTGGTTACCCATACAGATACCGCAGATAGGCTTGCGGCTCTGGTTGATCTGCTTGCGGATAATATTCACAGCATCCTCGCACATATCTGGGTCACCAGGACCATTTGCCAGGAACAAGCCTTCGAAATCCATATCGGTGTAATCGTAATTCCAAGGCACACGAATTACCTCAACACCTCTGTTGATGAGGCAACGGATGATGTTAGCCTTCACACCACAGTCAACGAGCACCACCTTCTTACCGGCACCCTCATTGTAGCGGATAATCTCCTTGCAGCTCACCTGGTCAACGAAGTTTACACCCTCGTAGTTTGCCTCAGGGATGTTATCAGGCTCATCATCAAAGAGAATCTTACCCATCATCACACCATGCTCACGGAGCACCTTAGTCAACTCACGGGTATCGATGCCAGTAATTCCTGGCACCTTTTCACGCTTCAACCAGTCAGCAAGACTCTCCACTGCATTCCAGTGGCTGTACTGCTCACTGTAATCATTCACGATGATGGCAGAAGCATAAATTTTGTCACTCTCCATAAAGGTAGGCAAACCATTTGCTTCGAAAGTAAATGGAGGCACACCATAGTTACCTACAAGAGGGAAAGTAAGGGTCATCAACTGACCGGCATAAGAAGGGTCGGTCAAACTCTCAGGATACCCCATCATGGCTGTATTGAACACAACCTCGCCCGCTACAGGAGCATCGTATCCGAAAGATTTACCATGGAACTTGGTTCCATCGCTCAAAACTAAGGTTACATTTTTCATATCTGACATAATTTCTTTATTTCATACTAATAAGAATAAACGAATTCTTCATTCTTCTTTTTTCACTTATTTATGATACACATTCTCAATGTAGTTCACGAAAGACTGGTTGCAAAGCTTAGTACCACCAGGAGTTGGATAGTGACCGGTGAAATACCAGTCTCCCTTGTGATTAGGAATCGCCTTGCGCAAACCTTCGATACTCTGGAACACGAGTTGGATAGGAGTTGTCATGCCTTCCGGTCTGAGCATCTCTACAATCTTCTCATTGATTTCCTCAATAGAAAATGGCTTATAAATGGCACGCACAGGATTAATCTGTTCTTCCTTCGGTTTCTGAAGTTCAGCCTTACAAGCCTCATAAGTCTGGTCAATGAGACTTTCCATATTGCGCTCTTTGAGAAGCTGGATAGCCGCACGGAACACACAGAACTCTTCCAGTCTCGCCATATCGATACCATAATAATCCGGATAACGAATCTGAGGAGCACTGGATACTACAACAATCTTCTTAGGATGCAGACGGTCGAGGATGCGGAGGATACTCTCTTTCAGAGTAGTACCACGCACGATACTGTCATCGATAATCACAAGATTATCCACTCCAGCTTCAAGGCTACCATAGGTCACATCATATACGTGACTCGCCAAATCATTGCGGCTATTTCCTTCGGTAATAAAGGTACGGAGCTTGATATCCTTCCATGCTATCTTTTCAGAACGCACAAAGTCGCCAAGAATATCATACAATTCTTCTTTCGAAGGGATGTGATCGAGATTAGCAATCTGCTCTATCTTGGTCTCGTTGAGATACTTTTTGAAACCGCTCAACATTCCATAGTAAGCCACCTCAGCTGTATTCGGAATATAACTGAACACGGTGTGATCTACATCGTAATCCACTGCCTTCAGGATAGGCTGGGTCAACTGCTCGCCCAACTGCTTGCGCTCCTGGTAGATATCCTTATCGGAACCACGACTGAAGTAGATGCGCTCGAATGAGCAGGCAGAATCACCCTTCTGTTCCATGATGCGCTCGATGCTGCACTCACCATTCTTCTTCACGAGAAGTGCCATACCAGGCATGAGTTCCTGTACTTCCTCAGCTTCCAAATCGAAAGTTGTCTGAAGCACTGGTCGTTCACTTGCCACTACCACAATCTCATCGTTCTTATAATAGAAAGCAGGACGGATACCCCAAGGGTCACGCATTGAGAACATCTCTCCAGAACCAGTGATACCACAAACCACATAACCACCATCGAAGTCCTTCATCGTGGTTTTGAGCACATTACTCATCTTCACATGATCCTCGATATAGTTGGTAATGTCGGTATTTTCCATCTCCATCGCCTTTGCAGCCACAAAGTTGCGCTCCACTTCTCTATCCAGACGGTGTCCCATCAGTTCAAGCATAATGTAGGTATCGCTATAGATACGTGGACTCTGCCCCTGCTTGGTCAACTCCTGGAAAATCTCATCCACATTAGTCATGTTGAAGTTTCCACAGAGGCAGAGGTTCTTCGCCTTCCAATTGTTACGGCGAAGGAAAGGATGAACATACTGAATACCACTCTTGCCAGTAGTACTGTAGCGCAGATGTCCCATATAGAGTTCGCCGGCAAAAGGAAGTTCTTCCTTAGCGAACTTGGCATCAGCCAACTGCTCTGGAGTCAGATTCTTGAAGTTGGCATTTGCATTACCAAAAATCTCGGTAACAGCATTCTTACCTTCAGCACGCTCACGGAACATATACTCATGTCCAGGTTTGCCACCAAGCTTGACACAAGCCATACCAGCACCTTCCTGGCCACGGTTGTGCTGCTTCTCCATCATCAGATAGAGTTTGTTGAGGGCATACATCCAAGTGCCATACTTCTGCTGGTAATATTCCAACGGTTTGAGTAGCCTGATCATGGCCACACCACATTCATGTTTTAAAGGTTCCATCTCTCTATTATCCTTTATCTATTAGTTAAATTTGAATATTCATTTATGAGGACTGAGGAAATAAATCCATTTTAGGGTCCCCCTCTAAAAAAAGGGAAACGTCAAAAAATGACGATTCCCTCTATATATTATTCAACGGTAACAGACTTGGCCAAGTTTCTTGGTTGGTCAACATCCTTACCCTTACATACAGCTACATGATAAGCTAATAACTGCAAAGGAATGGTAGCCAATAATGGCTCCAGGCACTCCAAAGTCTCAGGAAGTTCAATCACTTCGTCAGCTATCTTAGAGATAGTTTCATCGCCCTTGCTAACAATAGCAATGACACGACCATTACGAGCCTTGATCTCCTGGATATTAGACAAGACCTTCTCGTACATGAAGTTATGGGTGGCAATAACTACCACCGGCATATCACTATCAATAAGAGCAATAGGTCCATGCTTCATCTCTGCAGCAGGATAACCCTCTGCATGAATATAACTGATTTCCTTCAACTTCAATGCACCTTCCAAGGCTACTGGATATTGGAAACCTCTACCCAAGTAGATGAAATTACGGGCATAAGTGAAAGTACGGCTCAAATCAGCAATCTTATTGTTCAACTTCAAAACTTCCTTCATTTTTGAAGGGATGTTCCAAAGCTGTTCTGTAATCTTCTGATAATCCACATCACTGATAGTACCCTTCTCCTTTCCGATGGCAAGAGCCAGAAGAACGAGAACGGTTACCTGACCGGTAAATGCCTTGGTAGAAGCCACACCGATTTCAGGACCAACATGGATATAAGTACCTGTATTGGTTTCACGTGCAATACTGCTGCCGATAGAATTACAGATACCATAGATGAATGCACCATTCTCCTTAGCCAACTTAATAGCAGCCAAGGTATCAGCAGTTTCACCACTCTGGGAAATAGCAATCACGACATCATCCTTCGTAACTACAGGATTGCGATAACGGAACTCAGAAGCATATTCCACTTCTACAGGAATACGGCAGTAATTCTCAATCATCTGCTTACCGATAAGTCCGGCATGCCAAGAGGTTCCACAAGCAACAATGATGAAACGTTTGGCATTGAGAAGTTGCTGACGGTGATCGGTGATAGAACTCAACACTACACCCATTTCTGTCTTAGTATCAGAGGTAGCTTCATTATCGTCTGTCATCACACGGGTTTCAACCGTACGACTTACGACACGTCCACGCATACAATTACGCAGGCATTCAGGCTGTTCGAAGATTTCCTTCAACATAAAGTGAGGGAAACCACCCTTCTCTATCTGACCGAGGTCGATATCAACAGTCTGAACCTCAGGATTGAGCTTTACATTCTGAATATTAACCACCTGAAGTTCTTCTCCAAGGCGCATTACAGCAATGTTGCCATCTTCCAAATAAACCACCTTATCAGTATATTCGATGATAGGGCTGGCATCAGAACCCAGATAAAACTCTCCATCCTTTCCGATACCTACAACCAATGGACTCTGTTTACGGGCAGCAATGATCTGATTAGGGTTACGCTTATCAAGAATTGCGATAGCGTAAGCTCCGATTACCTGCCGGAGAGCCACCTGAACGGCAGTCAGCAGGTCAAGGTTTTTCTTAACCTGAATATATTCAATCAGCTGGACAAGAACCTCTGTATCTGTCTCGCTTCTGAACTCTACTCCCTTGGCAATGAGATTCTTCTTGATATCGGCATAGTTTTCAATGATTCCATTATGAATCATGGCAAGGTTCTTGCTAGCAGAATAATGCGGGTGAGCATTCACAGCTGAAGGCTCTCCATGAGTAGCCCAACGAGTATGAGCAATACCCACATGTCCAGAAATATCCTTATCAGAGCAGAACGCTTCGAGATCTGCCACTTTACCCTTTGCTTTGTAAACGTTCAAAGCACCATCATTACTGATTAGAGCCACACCTGCACTATCGTATCCACGATATTCCAAGCGCTTTAAACCTTTGATAAGGGCGGGATAAGCCTCGCCCTTACCTAAATATCCTACTATGCCACACATATATATACTTTAATTTTATATAGTATCCTTGATTTTACTCTCTTCGATGATCTGTTATCGCAAGATATTAATAACCAACGATGCGATAGAAATCAATGTACCAACGGCAGAGAACCACAAAGTGGTAGATGAACCGATGGCTGAGTTTTGAGCTTTCACCTTATTTGGCTCTACATAGATGATATCATTCTGCTGCAGATAATAGAAAGGTGAATTAATGATATTTGCATCATTCAAGTTCATACGATAGGTATGCTTCTCTCCTGATGCATCCTGACGAATCAGCAACACATTGTTACGCTTACCATAGATAGTAAGGTCGCCTGCCTGAGCCAAAGCCTCGAGAATACTCATTTTCTCCTGAGGTACTGAAATGATGCCCGGCCTGGTAACTTCACCTAATATAGAAACATGATAACTTGCCATACGAACTGTAACGATTGGATTTTCCTTTGTAGCCAAGTAAGGCTTTACCTTTTCCTTGACAAGATCTTCTGCCTGTTTCTTGGTCAAACCACCTACATGCAATGTTCCAACAACAGGAAACTCGATGTTACCGGAATTGTCAACCAGATAGCCCTGCAGAGAACCCTGCGAAGCACTCAACTGTCCGCTGGTTCCCAAAGTTTGAGAAACGGAAAGGTTGAAAGGCATGGCAGCCTTTGGATCTGTCGTAATCACGGTAATGGTAAGTTCGTCCTTAGGCATAATCTTAGCTTCATAAAGCATTCTTGAAGCAGCCAAACTGATAGAATCTGCATTTTGAAAATAAGCTACATTCTTAGTACTTCCGCAACTGCCAAGTACTAAGATCATAGTCAAAGCGACTAATGTTGAATAAACGAGTTTTTTCATTTTCTAAAATTTTCGTTTTAAAATATTGGTGCAAAATTACGGTATTTTTTTGAATACTGCAATTTTTTGCACCAATAATTATTCTCTACGTCTTATTTTTTTTCAATAATAGCCTTTTCTACTTATCTTCAATGCCATTTGAAGGCAAATTGAAGCTATAACTGTTATCAAAAATCTTCTTCACCTTATTAATTTCTACGAAGGTAGTACCTCCACCCTCTCCAAAGCTACCGCTCAGATAAGCAATCTTATCCTCCTCACCTAAGTAGCCTTTCTGGCGAAGCATACGTACCGCTGCGGTAAACATAGCCTTGGTAGAAACCTGATCCTTCTGATGAATTGGAATAATACCATAGCTCAGATTCAACCAGCGCTGAAGTTTCTCCTTATAGCAGATTGCCAATACCGGATTTGGGCCACGGAAGGCTGCCAGGTCGCGTGCAGTCTGACCGGTCTCGCCATCGGTAATAATACCAGCAACACCCAACTTCTTAGTAGCCTCAATGGCAGCATGAGCCAGGAAGAGCTTCTGGTCAATCATACCATCTTCCATTGGATCAATATCATTCAGTGGAGACTTATCCTTCTCTGCCTGCTCAGCAATACGTGCCATGGTCTGCACAGCTTCTACAGGATACTTACCGCTTGCTGTCTCACCAGAAAGCATCAGCGCATCAGTGCGATAAAAGATAGCATTGGCAATATCGGTTACCTCAGCACGGGTAGGACGCGGATTCTTAATCATGGTATGCAACATCTGTGTAGCCACGATTACCGGTTTCTGCGCCTTCACACACTTTGAGATGATGCGGCGCTGGATGCCAGGAATTCTCTCGATTGGCACCTCGATACCCAAGTCACCACGAGCAACCATGATACCATATGAAGCTTCGATAATATCATCGATGTTATCTACACCCTCCTGGTTTTCTATCTTGGAAATAATCTTGATATCACTGTGATGTTCATCCAAGATATCCTGAACAGCCTTTACATCTGCTGCATTACGTACGAAAGAGTGAGCGATAAAATCAATATCCAATTCTATAGCAAGGAGGATATTCTTACGGTCCTTTTCTGTCAACGCAGGCAAATCAATATGTTCGCCAGGTACATTCACGCTCTTATGCGAACCTAAGAAACCCTCGTTCTGAACTTCAGCTACGAGCATCGGGCCCTGATTATCAATGACCTTCATATCAAGTTCACCATCATCGAAGAGCAAATCATCACCTACTTTCACATCAGCTGCGATATCAGGATAGCTCAGATTGACAATGTCATGAGAAGTTTCCATCTCAGGACGACCAAAAATCTTGACTACATCACCCACATTATAATGAATAGGCTCTGCTACACCTGTGGTACGCACCTCTGGTCCTTTGGTATCAATCATAATACCAATGTGAGGAGACACGGCTCTTACATTCTTGACAATTGTGCGAATACCTTCTTCTGTAGCATGTGCAGTATTCATACGAACGACGTTCATGCCTGCAAAAAACAATTTGCGGATGAAATCCTGATCACAACGACGATCACTGATTGAAGCGACGATTTTTGTTTGTTTCATATCCTTTATTACCTTATTCTTGTTCTCAAATTTTCCTTTAGAAAGACACGCTCTCTGCAATTTGACTGCAAAGATACTGCAAAAGCAAGACAATACAAAATTAAAAAGATTTTTTTTTGTTTTTTTATTGAGAAACTTCCAATATCATTCCAGAAGTATTGCTTTGAGCGGGTCTAAACAAAATTTTAACCTGATACTGATAACTGAAATTACGAATTGCAATTTATCTCGTTTTTAAATATCCAAGTCGGGAGCCTTTTCTGCACCAGCAGCAGCCTCAAACTTAGGCATAGTCTGAAAACCGAATAGATTTGCGATGATGGCAGTAGGCATCTTACGTACTTTCATATTATACTGTTGCACAGCATCATTATACTTGCGACGCGCCTCGCTGATTCGGTTTTCTGTACCTTCCTCCTGTATCTGAAGAGATCTAAAATTATCAACCGCCTTCAGATCCGGATACTTTTCCGCTACCACCATCAATTTGGAGAAAGCATTCGCCAATTCACCCTGAGCATCAGAATAAGCCTTCAACTTTTCAGGAGTCAGGTTGTTTGCATCAAGTTTCACCTGGCCAACTGCTGCACGTGCCTTGGTCACGGCTTCAAACGTTTCCTTCTCATGTTTAGCATAAGCCTTCACGATTTTAACCAACTGAGGCATCATGTCTGCACGGCGCTGATATTGTGTCTGCACATTAGCCAGTTCAGTAGTAGCCTGCTCCTGTACTCCAATGATGCCATTATAAGAACTTAACCCCCATAGTACCAGAAGTACTACGACACCCAAGATAATCCATCCTGTTTTTTTCATAACTTTCGAAATTTTATATTATAATTAATACTATATTTATTTCACGTGAAAATATTTTCTTTCCCTACAACCTTGATTTACCATCCACCGCCGGAGCCTCCTCCGCCAAATGAACCGCCACCGAAAGAACCTCCAGAAAAGCCACCAGAAGAACTGCCTCCCGAGAAGCCACCTCCGCCACCCAGAAAGAACGGAGGAAACCAATCATCATCATGCCTTTTATGCTGACGAGAGGATTTACCGGAAGATGGCTTTTTCTTGATAACACCACATTCTTCCAATATATACCTTATTAATAAATATATAGGAATGCCGAAACAGATGATAAGGAAAAAGATAATAAATCCCCATTCATCCTCTTCTAAAGGACCATCATCCACATCCGGAATACCAGTTCTACCACTTTTCACCTTATTATATATAGAGCGGCTTACGGTAACAACTGCCATACCCGGCTGATTCAGACGCATATACTTCACGATGCATGCTCTGGCTATATCATCACAATCCACATCTGTCAATTCTCCTTCCAGTCCCATACCGGGTGCAATAAAGTACTTATGATCCTCCACGGCAATCACCACCACAAGTCCCCTTCGAGTTTTCTTGTAACCAATACCATACTTTTCACCGATATCCTGTGACATACGGAATGCATCCTGATCCTTTACATGTCCTACAATGACCAAGACATTCTGAACGCCACATTCCAGATTTAATTTCTGAAGATAAAAATTAGCAGAATCCTTCTGTTCCTTAGATAGATAACCATCTGGATCAGAAACATATTGTGTAGAATCCTTGAGATATGGAATCGGCACATTCTCTGCACTCCACTCGCGATGAGCAAATGAAGAAGATACCACCGAAACAATAACCAAGAGCAATATAAAAAAACGCTTAAATCTCATTATTTTTCCAATTTTGGTACAAAAATACACAATAAAAACCTTATATGCAAATACTTAGGGCATTATTTTTGCAAAAATATCGCTAACTTTTTTGTTATGTCGCAAAAAACTTGTATCTTTGCACACCGATTTAGATTAATAAATAAATAATTATAGTAAGAATAACATGACTAAAGCAGATATCATCAACGAGGTGTCTATAGCAACAGGCGTACCAAAGAAAGATGTTGGCGTAGTAATAGAAGCTTTTATGGATCAGGTTAAGACCAGCCTTGTCGAGAGAAAAGAGAATGTTTACCTTCGCGGATTTGGAAGCTTTAATATCAAGCATAGAGCAGCAAAGACAGCACGTAACATTTCCAAGAACATCACTCTCACCATTCCTGCTCACGACTATCCAAATTTCAAACCAGCAAAGAGTTTTGTAGATTTGATGCTGGGTCAAGCTGTAGAAAATGAGGATTAATTAAGTCTTTGGACATAACATTTATAAATAACAATATTTTAAAATTTTAAAATCATGCCAAACGGAAAGAAAAAGAAGGGCCACAAGATGGCTACTCACAAGCGTAAAAAGAGATTACGTAAGAACAGACATAAGAGCAAGTAAGCTTTTATAGCCTATTTTGCTCCCAGTCAGTTCGTGACTAAGGGGGTATGTCAGCTCTTAAGTGTTGACATGCCCCTTTTCTGTAAGTACTAATTAAAAGATTTTTTGAAGAAAATGACAAGCGAAGTTGTAATTGACGTCCAACAGAAAGACATCTCCATCGCGCTCATGGAGGATAAACAATTAGTAGAATATCAAAATGAGCCACGCGAGGCTTCCTTTTCTGTGGGCAATATCTACATCGCCAAGGTTAAGAAACTCATGCCGGGACTTAATGCTTGTTTTGTGGATGTAGGTTATGAACGCGACGCCTTTCTTCATTATCTTGATCTAGGAAGTCAATTTAATTCCTACCAAAAGTATCTTAAACAAGTACAGAGCGACAGAAAGAAACTTTTCCCATTCTCTAAAGCCACCAAATTACCTGACCTCGAAAAGGAAGGTAGTATACAGAATGTCTTGAAGGCTGGACAGGAAGTGTTGGTGCAAATCGTAAAAGAACCCATCTCAACCAAGGGACCTCGACTGACAGGTGAAATCTCATTTGCAGGTCGATACTTGGTGCTCATGCCATTTGGAGAAAAAGTTTCTGTTTCGTCGAAAATCAAAAGCGGTGAAGAACGTTCACGACTCAAACAACTCATCCACAGTATCAAACCAAAAAATTGTGGCGTAATCGTACGTACTGTAGCTGAGGGAAAACGTGTCGCAGAACTCGATGCTGAGCTTAAAGTCCTGGTGAAGCGATGGGAGGATGCTATCGCCAAGGTACAGAAAACACAGCAACGCCCGCAACTGGCATTCGAGGAAACCGGAAGAGCCGTCGCTCTCCTGCGTGACTTGTTTAACCCATCTTACGAGAACATCTACGTTAACAACGAAGATGTGATGAACGAGGTGAAAAACTATGTTTCTCTAATAGCCCCTGAAAAGGCGGGCATAGTTAAACTCTATACTGGTAAGGTGCCTATCTTTGACAATTTCAGCATTACCAAACAGATTAAGGCTGGATTTGGACGAGTTGTCAACTACAAACATGGTGCTTATCTCATCATTGAGCACACAGAAGCTCTGCATGTAGTTGATGTAAACAGTGGCAACCGCACTCGTGAGAAAGGTCAGGAAGCAAATGCTCTCGATGTGAACCTGGGTGCTGCCGATGAGTTGGCACGACAGTTGAGACTCCGCGATATGGGAGGTATCATCGTTGTCGATTTCATTGATATGCATCTGGCGGAAGACCGACAATTGCTTTATGAACGCATGTGCAAGAACATGCAGAAGGACCGTGCAAAGCACAATATCCTTCCATTAAGCAAATTCGGACTGATGCAGATTACCCGTCAGCGTGTACGACCAGCTATGGACGTAAACGTAGAGGAAACTTGCCCTACCTGTTTTGGATCGGGCAAAATCAAGTCCAGCATCCTCTTCACCGACCAATTGGAAAGAAAGATTGACCGCTTAGTCAACAAGATTGGCGTCAAGAAATTTACTTTGTATGTGAATCCTTATGTAGCTGCCTTTATCAATAAGGACTTCATTTCTTTGAAGCGCAAATGGCAGTTCAAGTATGGTTTCGGATTTAATGTGATTGCTTCACAGAAACTGGCATTCCTTCAGTATGAATTCTACGATAAGGACAACCAGTATCTGGATATGCAGGAAGAACAGGAAACAAAATAGTTACTGAAACCAAATGGGTTTTCTCATGCATAGAACAATAAATAAAAGCTCCATTCGTCACATGATACGAATGGAGCTTTTATTTATTTCTTAGGTAAAATGCGAGTGATAAAGCGCTCTATCGCTCTGGCACTCTTTTCATCCATTAACTTTTGAATATTTCGCAGTTCTGTACAAGCCTTATTCCTTTGCGCTATATTAGCTACCCGCTCAAAGCTATTCAATTCTTTGATAACAGCCATGCGCTCTGCATCAGAAGGAAGAGATTTCAGTTTCTGAAGTATTGACAGGATTTCTCCGATACGATTTACCTGCTTTTCATTGATAATCCAACGAAGCGTCATACTCTCACGTAATGCGAGCGCTTGTGAATAACCATTCTTCTCTAAGTCCTTCAAATCTGCAATTCGCTGGTCAAAATGCATATCCAACATTTTACACATATTAAACTCGTTCTGATAGGTAGAAATAATCTTTCCCTCTACCCTATCCTTTCCCAACAGTTTTTCAAAATGAGCACGGTTGGCAAGGAGTTTGCGAAAGACAGGAGAATCAGGAGAATTGATTTCAGATGAAAACATATTCCATGTGTCATCCTTACACAATTCCTCTATGCTTAGCGAACTAAGGTATTGATTGAGTACGGTATCTGCCTTTTGGAAATCACTTACCTTCAGCAAGTCAACTAATTTGCGTACCAATACTGTATTCTTTTCACCAGAGTTATATTTCTTTTCCAGTTCATTAATCTCTGTGGCACGCTGAATCGCATTTTCTATTTTTTCTACGAAAGTAATATTGGAGTTGAGTCTTACCGCCCCCATCTCCTTGCAGAACAGAGTTCCATCGGGATTAATGATGAGGAAAGTAGGATAAATACCCACCTTATATTTCTTGCCCAATTCCGGTCCTTCACCAACATCCATATCCCTTGTCAGAGAAACGAATTTAGGATTGAAATAATCACCACACTCCTGCAAAGGAAAGATATTCTTCATCATATACTTGCAAGGACCACATGTTTGAGTATAGCAATCGATAAAAACTTTCTTTCCTTCAGCCTTCGCCTTTGCCAAAGCTTCCTTAAAAGAAATATCTTCAAAAAGAATTCCTCTATTACTGATTGAATCCTGAGCCATTATAGGTAACAGGATATTAAATAAAGAGAATATCAGAAATATAATTTTCTTCTTCATACAATGACGATTAAAGATCATTTTCAAAAGTAGAACAAATACCACGCAACAGTATTTGTATCTGTTGCATGATATTTGTATGTTACTTTTCATTATTTTTCAGTTGTTGTACCTAATCCCTTGGCAATACCAGGGAGATCGATACCATATTTATCCTTCATGTATCTGACAACAAGCTCATATTTTTCACTAATGAGCGGATACTTCTCCTTCGGATATTTTTCATAGAACTCTTCTGGAGAGAATCGCATAGCTGCTCTGATATAGAGTGAGAAGAAATCTCTGTAAAAACCACCGGAATTATAATTCGGCTGCTTATAATAGGAAGTATAAATACTCCATAAAGATTCCTCTTCTACACCATTATCATCTACCCATCTGATAAGACCACGATTAAACACATAGTTTTTGTGGTTAGGATTACTTCTATTCAGACTTGAAACGAAATCCATTCCATCTCTCAATCCTTCAGGCTCTGGCAAGGTATTGTCCATTCGCTGAGATGTAAGGAACTGATTGATAAAACTGAATCGCTTTACATCCATTGCTTCATTAGCTTTCGCTAATTCCGCCTTTTCTACATCAGTTTTATTCTCTTTATCCTTAAGTTCTGCGCGTTTCTGCAACCAATATAATTCCGTATTGGAAAAACTAATTGCCCAATAGTCAAAGCCATCAAATTTAGTTGGGGTAAAGCCAGCTACATCAGGGATATAAATTTCTGTACTACCTGTATCTGTACCGGTACCTGTACCCGTACCTGTGCCCGTGCCTGTGCCTGTACCTGTGCCTGTTCCCGTACCGGTGCCTGTGCCTGTTCCCGTACCAGTGCCTGTACCTGTGCCCGTACCAGTGCCTGTACCTGTGCCTGTGCCTGTTCCTGTACCAGTGCCTGTGCCTGTTCCCGTACCAGTGCCCGTGCCTGTGCCCGTGCCTGTTCCTGTACCAGTGCCAGTACCACCTGTGCCTGTACCACCAGTACCGCCTGTACCTGTACCACCAGTACCGCCTGTACCTGTACCACCAGTACCGCCTGTGCCACCAGTACCAGAATCATCTCCTCCAAGATTAGGATCTACACCTCTAAAGTCTTTCTGCAAGTAAATCTTTACAGGAAAATTCTTCTGAATCATCTCGGTAGAAGCATAAGGGAATACGTTGTTCTTAAAGAAATCTACATAGTAAGGCACTTCTGTACCTGGCACATCATCACCATAATAGAGTTTTCCCGTACCTATACCTGTCCATTTTCTGTTCAAGTCGGCAGGAGTAATATCCTTATACAGCAGATAAACACCATATTTATCATGTATTTCTTTAATATCTTCATCCCAAGAATTGTTACCTTGAGGAAATTCCATACGAAGAACAGAGTAGTTACCCGATGGAGTGATAGGATCTTCGGATGGAGTGCAAGCCGTCATTGTGATGAGGCTCGCAACTGTGATATATATAAATCTTTTCATTCTTCTGTGTTATTATCCGGGTTAGTATTATCAACTGTGAACTCAGAAGTCTCACCTATGCGCTTTGCACAAAGTGGATTCTGCTCCAGCTGATTGTTCAATTCTCGTGCTACATCAGGTATAGGGACTGTATAAAGTGGATCCTTTGCCTGAAGGGTATAGGTTGTCTTGGTAGTTGGTGTAGAATACCAAACGTGCTTGATTTCAGGCATACCCCAACGGCGCAAATCATACCAACGATGACTCTCGAAACAAAGTTCACGACGACGTTCCTGATGTATATACTCCACCAACTTATCAATATCTGCTACATCCTCTGCCTTTGGAGCATAGTTATCAGCAAATCTCTTACTACGTAATTCTACCAAAGCTTGAAGTGCTTCCTGACTTCCATTAGCATCCACTCCAGTCTTGGCGAGCATTGCTTCTGCTTCCATATAATTGAGATATGCCTCAGAAAGACGAAGACTTCTACCAAATACACCTGTACCACCAGTAGGTCGATAACTATTATTGACCTTCAATTTACCGATAGCCAAAGGCAGCAGTTCACCAGAGAATTCTTTCCTTACGATATAACGCTGCTTACGAAGGTCACCATCCTCAAAACTGTTGAGCAGTTCATCAGAAGCACGGAAATAAGGTTTACGAGGCAAGCCTGTCGTCGGGTCTTCCGTAGAATATTCTTCAACCCATCCTGCCCAATCCGATACTTTACCATAAGGGAAGATGACCTCAGAAGATTCATCATAAGAATGATAATTGGTATAGATACGTGCCACCTGACCATATTCATTCTTTTCCGTTTCTACTGTATTGAGATCAAGCAACTTGAACCGCGAATCGTTCATCACCATCTTCGCATACTTGGCAGCCTCTTCCCAGTTCTCCATATAAAGATAGGTACGAGAGAGCAGCAGTTGTACCATTGGCAGACTTGCACGGTAATCCTTCTTCCATTGTCTTGCCTCAGAAACAAGTTTAAACTGACTTTCTGCCTCCAGCAAGTCTTTGACAATTTGGTCATAGACAGCCTTCACGGTACTGCGAGCCATCGGTTTTTCCTCTACACCACTTGTTAATTTCAGAGGAACACCTAAAGCATCAGGATTCTCATTGTATGGCTGACCAAATATATTCACTAAGTTCAGATAGTAAAAGCCACGGAGCGCATAAGCCTGTCCCAGGACATAATGGATATCTTCTTCTGAACCTGTCACAGTATCAATATAATCAATGACAGCATTCACACCCTTCAGTTTACGATAATATGTATAATACATATCCGTAGAGGTTCTACCAGCCTCTTTCATCATATTAAACATATCCGGCTGCCATGTATAGGAAGCCAATAATATATCGTAATTGAAATTATCTTCAGGTACCTGATAGAGAGTTGCAGTTAAGTCGTCATCCATCAAGGTAAGAAAATAATTAAAGCCACCTATGTCGTTACGAGGATAAGCCTCGCCCAACAAGATTTCATTAAGTGAGCGCACATCCTTTGGGACAAACTCACTTGTGGATTTTGGCTCCAGGAAGTCACCGCAACTATTGAGCATCAGCATGCCTCCCAAGAGTACCATTGTATATAATTTAACTTTTTTCATGATTGTCATTTTTTAGAATGAAGCACTAAGTCCGAAAGAGAAAATGCGTGGCTGGATACTGTTACCCAACTCAGGATCAAAGCCATTCCATTTCTTGCTGGCAATGACGAAGAGGTTGTTTGTACTACCACTCAAAGAGATGCTTGTAGCATGAATCTTCTGACAAATTTTCTTAGGCAGATAATAAGACACAGACAACTGATTGCAGCGGAAGAAAGAACCGCTCACAAGACGTGCTGTTGAATTTGCCCACATTTCATAACGATTGGTAAAATAGCCATCTGGTGTATAGAGATTGAGAATATCCGCTACCGAAGTATAGAGACCAGGTATGTTGGTATGCAGCTCATCACCAGGCTGCTTCCATCGATTCAACAATTCCTTGCTGAGGTTGGACAGCGGACTTGGCATCTTGCCATAAGTAAAGGTAGAATATGGGTTAGGAAGGCGTTTCTTAGAACCCAAAATCAGGGCAAAGCTCGCACTTACCTGAAGATCCTTCCAGCGCACATGAGGATTGATACCTCCAGTAAAGAAAGGCTCTGATTCACCTGCATAAACCAAGAATGACAATGGATCTATTGTCTTATCCGGATTTTCAAACTCCTCTACCTGAGTACCTCTAAAGGTAGGAAGACCTGTCTCATGGTCAAGACCTGTAAAATCATAAGCCCAGAAAGAATAGAGAGAATAACCCTTACGCAAAGGGCGCTGACTGTTGCCGGCTACGAAATCACGATGGGTCAACTGGTCAACACGGGCTGTGCGATCATCCGTCTCAGTCTTGTTCCAGTTCTTGGAAGCATTAAATCCAATACTTACTACTAAGTCCTTGGTCTTGATAGGAGTGATATTCATTGTCCACTCGAGACCATGGTTGACGATGATACCACCATTGAGCTTCAATGTTCCCATACCATATTCCTCTGGTACATCTTGCTCGATAATCGCATTAGAACGTCTTCCGTAATACTCAAGACTCATCGTTACGGCTCTGAAAATTTGCATATCAAGACCGAGGTTCCAAGTCTTGGTACGTTCCCACTTCAGATAAGGGTTAGGAAGACTTGCGATACTGGTATAGTATTCATTATAACCAGGAAGCAAACCACCATAAGAAGCTATCAATTCCGGACTGATGGAATTGACTACATTTCCCTGAATACCATATGTTGCACGGAGGTTAAGCTGGTCAAGCCACTTCACGTTGTCTTTGATAAACTTCTCTTCTGCTATCTTCCAAGAGAAACCGAACGAATAAGTAGGATCAAACTGCTTACGCTTATCCTGTCCGAAACGGTTGGAAGCATCTGAACGGATATTCATATTCATAACATAACGATTCTTCAGAGAGTAAGCAGCTGTACCAAAGAAGGATACGTAATTGGAAGTATTGTTGATACTACTCCATCCACCCTCAAAGAGACCTCTAAGAGCACCCCAACCTATAGACTGTGTACCTCCGATAGGCACAATATCCTCTGGAAGCGAAGGAGAGATCAAACTCTCACCACGCTCTGGCACATAACCCCAGACATTCGTACCCTTACCATATGTTTTGGAAGAACGCATCTCAAAACCAAACATACCATTGACACGATGAATCTCATTGAAAGTCTTGCTTGCTACCAGCTTATGCTGCATGTCAAGCGAAGTCATATTGGAATTATTATTGGTCAACTGACCGCCAAATGGCAACAGGGCTGCTTTATACAAAGCAGAACCAGGTTCAGCCTCACCTACTCCATAACCACGATAGTTGGTTTCAATGTAGGAAGTTCTTTCACCCTTATAACTTTCAGAATCGTTGGAACTATGAGCCATAGAACCCACCAACTGATAATTAAGCCAAGGAAGAAGCTGGAAATCAATATTTGCAGACACATTGAAGGTATTACCGCGGTTCTTACTATAACTGTTATCCATCTCATTGAGGACATTGTAGCCATAAGTATTGTTGGGACCGAGGGACTTGTTCAACTGATAAGTATAATATTGTTTATAGAAAGCTCGTTCACCATTTTCCTCGAAAGCAGGTACGGCACGGCTGGTATTAAGAGCATACGACTGAGGACTTACACCGCTATAGCCGTAAGAATTTCGTGAACTACCGCTAATATTAAAGGAAGCACGGATTCGCTTACTGAATTGCACACCTACATTCAAACGAGTAGTAAATTGATTTTGACTATTACCAATTTCTGTACCTTCAGAATTAGAGTAGCCAAAAGAAGCATTATAAGTTACTCTCTGAGTACCACCAGATACGCTGAGATTATGACTATGACTGAAAGAATTACGGGTCAAGAGATCAAGCCAGTCAGTATTCACAGTTTCCAATCTTTCCATCTGCTTCATAAAGTCGGCCTCGGAAATCATGTGCTTGTTAAACATAGCCATCAATCCCTCATAAGTATAAATCTGAGGAAGCGGATCACCCTGATAGCGCACACCCGCATCATACGCCTCCTTACTGAACTGAATACGCTCTTGCGAATTCATAAAATCAAATAAGTCGTAGTTAGGACGTTGACGGACAGAGAAGTTTGCTGAATAGCGGATACTGGTACGTTCTGCAGAACCCTTCTTGGTCGTGATGACAATCACACCATTAGAAGCCTTAGAACCATAGATGGCAGTAGCCGAAGCATCCTTCAACACAGTAATATTTTCTATATCCTGAGGGTTGAGCCAGGACACCTGATTACCTATCAATTCCTTCATATCAGTAGTCATCGCTGCTGTAGCATCGATAGAAATAGGGTCTTCCTGGATGACTCCATCAACAACCCAAAGAGGGTCGGTATTTCCAAGAATAGTTGCCTTACCACGAATGGTAAGCTTAGGAGCAGATCCCACACGGGAAGAAGAATTGACTACCATCAATCCTGCCACCTTACCCTGCAACATCTGGTCGATAGTCTGGTAGGCAGGCATCAGCACATCTTCACCTTTCAAAGTGGTGAAGGCACCAACCATATCCTTACGAGGCAAACGGCCATAACCAGTCTCCACAACTTCAACTTCCTTCAATTGACTTGTTGCAGCAGGAATCATACTCACATTGATGGAATTGCTATTGTGGTAACGTACCACCTTCTTTTCCATTCCAAGGTAAGTGAACTCCAGGTAATATGCCTTTCCTGGCTCCATTTCAGGCATGGTAAGACTGAATTTACCATTGATGTCAGTAACGGTTGCCAATTTGGTACCTCTCACTCTTACACTTACACCAGGCAGGGGATCCTGGCTGTCATCGGTGACGACACCTTTGGCAATAACTGCAGTACGGCGAGCTTGAAAAGCTCCCTTTTGGCTTGTGTTTACATTGTTTTGAGCAAAGACTGCTTGTCCAGAGGCAAGAGCAAAGCACAAAAGAGATGTATTCAAGACCATGGTGTAGTTTTTTCTCTTAGAATTCATAGTCCCTTTTGTTTTAAATTAATAATTGGTACAAAGATAGCAAATAAAGTTAAACGAGCAAAACATTTTATTACTATTTTTTGTATTTTGCACGTATTTTGTCAGTTTTTCCTGTATTTTTATACGCAAATAGAAATTTCATTGAATTACATTTAGATTTCTATGGTCTTTTTAAAATATTTAATGATATCAATAAAAAAGTTAATTTAAAATTCCATGTAACCTTTTCTATCACTTCATCGTCTAAGTTATAAGATAACATGAGTAATAACATAAAAAGAAAGGAAAAAATTATGATTTTGAGCACAACTCCAACCATAGAAGGTCACCCTATCCGTGAATATCGTGGCATTGTGACAGGCGAAACCATCATTGGTACCAACTTTGTGAAAGATTTCTTTGCCAGTATTCGTGATGTGATTGGCGGAAGAAGCGGTTCTTACGAAAGTACCCTCCGCGAAGCTAAAGATACTGCACTCAGGGAGATGAGCCAGCGTGCTGCATCCTTAGGCTGCAACGCCATCGTGGGCATCGACCTGGATTACGAAACCGTTGGTAACAGCGGCTCCATGCTGATGGTAACTTGCAGCGGAACGGCAGTGATTATCTAAGTTCTGCATCTGAAAAAAGAACAAAACATGTCTGAACAGGGGCGGTAACCGCCTAAAAAATCGAGTTACCGCCCCTGTTCAGACATATTTTACAAGATTATAATATAGTATTAACAGGTATAAAGTAATTAAATAAATA
>OMAD01000044.1_pt1 | contig 69686 bp, 58 predicted proteins | sample 1644581 | NCBI WGS metagenome assembly OMAD01 (sample SAMEA103958120, study PRJEB25191) | human gut metagenome | biome: human-associated habitat [ENVO:00009003]; feature: intestine environment [ENVO:2100002]; material: feces | place: Germany | collected 2013/2015 | reverse complement strand
GATTTCTGGAAACCGGTCGTACCGTTTTGATTATATCCAATTGGAGTTGGTGGGGTCATATAAAAATAAAAAGGAATTATGGGCAAATATCGCTTTCCATAATTCCTTTCTAATTTTTTCTTTTTAATGAGTTGTAGATATTACCTTTTTCCCAGACAAATCATATATCTGTTCTTCCTTTTGTGGACTTATTGTAATGTTATTGACTCCTGTTGTCGGGAAATCATCCGTTTAAGGGGTAAGTACGGTACAACGAGTGAAGCGATTAATAAAAGTACAATCACAGCAATAAAACTATTGATTTTACGTTCTTTTCAAAAAAAAGAATTGTGCAATAGTGGCTTAAAGGCTAAAAGCACTACCTTTGCATACAATAATAAGTAACAACACGTTTAAGGTCACAATTTGTGATCTCAAAAATAAAGATAGAAATATGGCAGATAATATAGAACATCAAGATAAAGGAGAACTGGTCGCAAATTGCGACCGGTTCAATAGTTTGAAGCAGTCAACAGTTCGCTCGTATGCTTTTACAGAACAGGGAGTAGCAATGCTCTCTACCGTTCTCAGAAGTGAAACTGCAATTCGTGTAAGCATACGAATTATGGATGCATTTGTTGCAATGAGACGTTTCATGGTGACAACTGCAGAAGTTTTCCAACGTCTTTCAACAATGGAGTACCATCAACTGGAAATGCAGCAACATCAGCAAGAAACAGACAAGCGCATAGACGAGGTGTTTCGCAGATTGGCCGAGGGCAACGCAAAGCCGAAGCAGGGTGTGTTCTAACAATGGGCAAGTTTATGATGCCTATACTTTCGTGTCCAACTTGATTAAGAGTGCAAAGAAACGTATTGTCCTTATCGACAACTATGTTGACGAGACTGTACTGACATTGGTTGAAAGAAAATCCCATACATTCCGCTCGATTTAAGAAAAAATAATATAACTTTGAACCAAATTTCCCATCGAAATGAAGATATCATCCATATTAAAACAGAAGCGGACATGGAGCATCATGCTTTTCTATGTTCTGGCGGTATTAATAAGAGTCGTCTCAACCCGCTTTGAGACCATAGACCCATCCCACGTCAAATTGTGGGATTTCGTAGGTGGCTTGAGTCCAATCATAGGCGCGATTGTCGTTATCTTGGCGCTTCGAAGAAAAATGAAGACATCTCTTTTTGGTACATCGGTCACCAAGAGCATCCTCACATTGGCGGTGCCTTTTGTTCTGTTTGGCATTGTTGATCACAAGGAGATTGGACTCTGTTTGTGGTTATTGTTTGTATATCTGCTCTATGCCTTCTTCGAAGAGGTGGGCTGGCGTGGATACCTTTATAGCGAACTAATTGGCAGCAAAATCATTCACCGACTGCTGCTCACCACTTTGCTTTGGTTCTTTTGGCATTGCAGAGCATGGCAAATAGGGGATGTGGGCTTCTTTGCCTTGTTGTTCCTTGCTTCTTTTGGTCTTGACAAGCTTATCCGTGATACGCATTCTCTTATACTGGTGGCCTGCTTCCATGGTCTGTTCAATTTTTATTTCAAATGCCTCTCCGACCCAAGCCATTGGTCGTCAATCGTTTGTCTCGTCATCACCATCATGCTGTGGCTCTACATTTGGTATGGGCCAAAAGTCAAGATTTGCTGGAGATAATGTAATGCTTGGGACAAAAATACAAAAAGAAAGGAATACTTTATGAGGTACAATCACAGTTTATTAGACTCGTTTTTCTATTTACTAAAGTTTCCCACTCCTCTATTTCATGGGTATTTCAGCCAAAAATGACCGAAATAGGGCTGAAAAAAATTCCTATAAAATATACCCTAATTGGAGCATTTAAACAGGAGACGATAAGAAGAGAAAACACCATATCAAATTTTTCTATATGAATTCACTATGTTTATGTGTAAAAGAATAAAATTTTGGCTGTGCAAACTTCTCTATTCCCATAGAAAAAAGTCTTGTTGCATTTCCTTTTCATCAAAAGGTTTCAAGGTGATAACTCTCTATCGGATTTTTGAGGGATGCCAAGTAGAAGATAAACCAATTATCTTTCTTCCTGCTACAGCATCCGAGGAAGAATTGGCCAATGCGATATTTTTCTGTTTGGATAAAAGTAGTATGGTCATACGAACTTCAATAAATTCCACATCCGCTTATCTGAAGTTTATTAAAGAACGTTCGTTGAAAAGTTACTATCAACAATCCGTGGCTTGCATAGTAAAGTTGAATGTTCAAACAGGCATAATTCATTTAGAACTTTGGCAACAAGCTGATGATGGTAGAGGAATGACTCCTTGTCATGAACGGAGTCTTATGGCATTTGATGTAAAAGACAATAGTCAACTTCTCGCCAAGTATGTCATGGAAATCTTAAGTGAAAGATTAGCTTTGAAAAAGGATAAGGTAACTATGGAATAAATAATAAGAATTGTTGCATGAGAATAAACAAATGTCTATCGTTCTTTAGATAAAACATAAAATAAAGACGTATGAAAGTATCAACAAAAATATCCTTTGGTATTACATTCCTAAATATCACATACAAAGACAGGCGTACTTTCCCACCGAGTTTTACAATAAACTATATTGATTATCTTAAAGGATATGTTGCTGGTTTTGTGTCTATAATGTATGGTTTGTTTAGAATTTTTGAATAAATAATCAAGTAATATGTCACGACTTATAAAAAACGTGAGTAGCAAAATTGCTATCAACGTTTTTTATAAGTCGCATATTTTTTACTTTTTTCGTTGGCATCCTTCACCTTGTAGAAGGCTTTCAGCCCGTTTCAACCGTACAGTTAGAAAACTTTCAATCTGTACAGGTCGAAATAGTTCATCATTTCTCGCTCTGTGCGAATCGGCAAGCCTCGATGAGTTTCTGCTTCAGCTTGCCACGACCAGCCATCACAGTCTTATTTTGCTTCAACACGCTGCTAGGCCAGCCATCCTCGAAGCAGGTCACACTGAGATACTCCGAGGTCTGGGCATCTTGGTCAACTGCCTTTTCTATTTCCTTCTTAAACGCGTCGTCCAAGTCCTTGATGTCGCCATCATGATCCTTGCCGTCCTCGGTCTTCTTGCCCTTCAGTCCTTCCGTGATGGCACCCATCAGTCCGCCCATCACCTCCTTCACGGTCTCCTTTGGTATCACGCTGACCACCTCGCAGGAGATTGTGTAGTTGCCATTCTTCTCTAGGCTGGCATTGATATAAGTGTCGTTGGCGTAGCTATCCTTGGTGGCATCCTCGTGCTCGTGATGCTCGCCCACAGCATATTGGCTTCCGTGGCAGGCGAAGAGCAGTTTCAGCTCCTCCAGGTAGCCCTCCACCAACTCGTCGGTGTTAGCCTGGTTGCCTATCTTCATGAAGTCAAGACCTATCGCCTTCTTCATTGCCTGCATGATGGGCATGGCGGCGATGTCCTTCATGCCCGCCTTGAAGAGAGCCTTTGCCTGCTTCTTGATTTGCGAGAGATTGGTAATCTTGGTGATGCGACCGCATTCATCGGTCTCAAAGTTGATTGTACTGCCTATCACGCTCTTGGCGGTGCGCTCCGCTATCATGGCCATCATCTTGTCCCGGAAGTTGTCGCCCACCGAATCGGCCTTTACGTCCAGGAAGGTGTAGCTCATCTTATAGCCCTTGCTGGTGGAATCGTTTACCACGAGGCGCACCTGGGTGGATACGTCGAGCGTCTTCACCGTGTCCTTGCCGTCCACCTTCCACTCATTCTCATTTATCCAGTATTCGCAGGTGTCGCCCTTGCAGAAGTAGGCCACCACATTCACCACCGAGTCTTCGACAGCTGTGTCCACTTCCAACGTGTCGGAGTTGTTCGATAGCCATTGACTATCAGTGATTTTCTTGTCAATCGATACCGTATCCTCTACCTTAGGCGACATTTCTCCGCCCTTCACGATGCCGTGGTTGGCGAACAGTCCACAAGCTATTATGCAGCTCATCACTATCAACGAGATTTTCTTCATAAGTTCATTTTTAAAAACTATTTGCTTAAGATTTTCTTAGCATTCTCTATTCTTTCTGCAGTAGGAGGATTGACATCCTTGAGCGGATAGTCGATGCCTAACTTCTCATACTTATAGATTCCTAATGTATGATAAGGAAGGACATCTACGCGTTCCACATTATCCAATGTCTGAAGGAAATCACTCAACTGCTCCAGATACTCATCTTTATCTGTAATACCAGGGATGAGTACATGGCGAATCCAAACTGGTTTCCGGATATCGCTCAGATAACGAGCACAATCCAGGATATTCCTGTTAGAATGCTTGGTCAGTTTACGATGCTCCTCATCATCAATATGTTTGATGTCCAGGAGTATCGTGTCTGTTACCTCCATCAGTCGCTCAAACTTCTCAAAGAAAGTCCCCTGACGGGTAAACAACTGTGCAGAAGTATCGAGACAGGTATTGATACCACGACGGTGCGCTTTCTCAAACAATTCCAGCAGGAAGTCGATTTGCAACAATGCCTCGCCACCGCTCACCGTGATGCCACCTTTGTCACCCCAGTAAGTACGGAACCGTTCCGCCTTGTCGAGCAAGTCATCTGCAGTCCATTCCTCTCCCACTCCCACTTTCCAGGAATCAGGATTATGGCAGAACTGACAGCGCATCGGACATCCCTGTAGAAATATCAGGAAACGTATGCCTGGTCCATCTACCGAACCAAAGCTTTCTATGCTGTGAACAAATCCTTTCATGCGCCAGCTTCATTTTTTTCCTGTTTGTGGATTATATAAACAAGAGTTAAACATGCTCCGCAAATCAAAAAAGTTACGGCACCTAAAAAATAAATCAGTCCCATTATTATTTTATCTTTTTAGAAATGATTAAAAACAAGAATTCTAATTAAGCCTGCATTTTACGATAATCATTATATGCCCATAAGGTAAATATGCCAGCTAACAAAGCAAAAAATCCCATAAATACTAATAGTTCCATATTTATTTTCCTTTCTTTTTTTTATCTTTAGACATTAATATTAAAAAGAATCCACATACAGCTAGAAACATTGTTATTAGAGCACCACAAACTAAAAGTTTCCCTGTATCTATATCCTTTTTCATGATACTTGCCAAGATGATACCACCAAATATTAGTTTGGCTAAATCCAAGCAAAACTTTCCTCCTTCACTCCAAAGAGTTGTTTTTTGTTCTATATCCAATTTCATACCGCAAAAATAGTAAAATTATCAATATCTTACTCTATTTTGCAGTTAAATAAGCTAAAATTGCCCGCTAAATATCTTCGAAAAGAAAATATAGCGGGCAATCTATATGTTACAAAGAGGCAAGAGAATTCTTCACTTTTCCCTCTTCATTCTTCACTTCCTTAGAGTCTCTCGTGAGCCTGACGAGCGATTACGTCGAGCTGCTGCTCACGGGTCAAGTCGATGAACTTAACTGCATATCCACTGACACGGATTGTAAAGTTCTGGTATTCTTCCTTCTCTGGATGCTCCATAGCGTCCTTGAGCTTATCTACACCAAATACGTTCACATTCAAGTGGTGAGCACCCTGATTGAAGTAACCATCCATTACACCTACCAAAGTCTGGGCACGCTCCTCGTCATCATGACCGAGAGCACCTGGACTGATGGTCTGGGTATTAGAAATACCATCGAGCGCATACTCATAAGGCAACTTAGCTACTGAGTTCAATGAAGCCAAGAGACCATTCTTCTCTGCACCGTATGATGGGTTGGCACCTGGAGCCAAAGGAGCACCGGCTGGACGACCATCAGGCATATTGCTGGTGTACTTACCATATACTACATTGGATGTAATCGTAAGGATAGAGGTTGTAGGCTCTGAATCACGGTAAGTGTGATACTTCTTGATGAGAGACATGAAGGTCTTGAGCAACCATACTGCAATCTCATCAGCACGCTCATCATCATTACCATAACGTGGGAAGTCACCCTCTGTCTTGAAACTCATTGGGAAACCGGTCTCATCACGGATGATATTTACCTTCGCATACTTGATAGCTGAGATAGAATCTACTACGTGGCTGAAACCTGCAATACCTGTTGCAAAAGTACGACGTACATCGGTATCGATGAGTGCCATCTCTGCTGCCTCATAGAAGTACTTGTCGTGCATATAGTGAATCAAGTTCAATGTCTTCACATAAACACTTGCCAACCAGTCCATCATATCCATGAAACGTGGCATGAACTCCTCGTATGTCAATACATCACCCTCTACAGCACGATACTTAGGACCACACTGCTCACGGGTCTTAGAATCTACACCACCAGAAACTGCATAGGTCAAGCACTTAGCCAAGTTGGCACGAGCACCGAAGAACTGCATTTCCTTACCTGTCTGTGTAGCAGATACACAGCAGCAGATGCTATAGTCATCACCCCATACTGGGCGCATTACATCGTCATTTTCGTACTGGATAGAACTTGTCTTCACAGAAATCAAAGAAGCATAGTGCTTGAATCCCTTAGGCAAACGAGCACTGTACAATACAGTCAGGTTTGGCTCTGGTGAAGGACCCATGTTCTCCAATGTGTGGAGGAAACGGAAGTCGTTCTTTGTAACCATAGAACGGCCATCCTGACCCATACCACCTACCTCAAGTGTTGCCCATACTGGGTCACCAGAGAAGAGCTGGTTGTAAGAAGGGATACGTGCGAACTTCACCATACGGAACTTCATGACCAAGTGGTCGATCAACTCCTGTGCATCAGCCTCAGTCAAAGTACCCTCCTGGAAGTCACGCTCGAAATAGATATCGAGGAAAGTTGAGATACGACCTACAGACATCGCAGCACCGTTCTGTGTCTTTACTGCACCAAGGTAACCAAAGTACAACCACTGTACAGCCTCACGCGCATTCTGAGCTGGCTGACTGATATCAAAGCCATAGCTTGCAGCCATTTCCTTCAAGCCCTTGAGCGCCTTGATCTGCATAGCAACCTCCTCACGAAGGCGGATGACCTCGTCAATCATCTCACGGTCGCCCATCTGATTCAAATCCTTCTGCTTTTCAGCAATCAGGAAATCAATACCATAAAGAGCAACACGACGATAGTCACCTACGATACGGCCACGACCGTAAGTATCAGGAAGACCTGTAAGAATATGATTGTGGCGAACGAGCTTCATCTCAGGAGTATAAGCATCGAATACACCATCATTGTGAGTCTTGCAATACTTGTGGAAAATCTCGTGGAGCTTCTCAGATGGCTCATAGCCGTATGTTGTACAAGCCTGCTCTGCCATCTTGATACCACCGTATGGCATGAAAGCACGCTTCAATGGTTTATCAGTCTGAAGACCCACTACCTTCTCCAAGTCCTTGGTGCCCTCACCGATATAGGCTGCACCGTATGCTGTCAATCCTGATACTACCTCAGTCTCCATATCCAGCACACCACCCTTGGCACGCTCCTGCTTCTGGAGTTCCTTCAACATACCCCAAAGAGTATCAGTAGCTTGGGTAGGTTCTGCCAAGAACGTCTCATCGCCGTCATAGCTGGTGTAGTTGTTCTGAATGAAGTCACGAAGATTGACCTCAGATTGCCACTTGTTTCCTTTGAAACCTCTCCATTCTGTTCTCATAATCAATGTTCCTTTATATTTAAATAGTTAATAATTATAATAATGAATACAAATTTTCAGAAACAAAAAAGCCCAATCACAGAATTGTGACTGGGTTTATTTCTTAAAAGGGCACTTTTTTAGATACGCCGCGCCTTTCTTCTTGCCAAGCCCTACAGCTGCCAAGAATGTAATTCCGATACCAATAACTGCACCAATACCAACGACGATAGCGATTTTCTCTTTCTTTATCATGTACCTTTTCCTTATTTTTGTTGATGAATTAAGCCTGATTCCTGCTTGTGGGATCCATCGGAAACTACATAAAAAATGCAGTCCCGATTCCCCTTGTTAGGAATGGGGCTGCAAAATTACAAATTTATTTCGAATTAAGAGAAGAATTTGTGTTAAAACATCCACTTTCCCCTCAAAAATCATCATTTATGGGTAGTTGGAGCTGGATTACGCCCCATTTTACTTCTTGATAAAGAGTTTGAAACTCTTCACACTACCTGGAGCACCCTCTTCGGCTCTTGGTAGATATTCGAAGGCTGATACGGTTACCTCCTTGCCCATATCTACAATACAAAGATGAGGGAAGTTAGCACCCTTCTCAGTCTGCCAATAAGTACTCTCCTGCAAGTCGAACATCTTGTCGAGCGTCGAGTTGCCCTTCTCACTATCTGCATAGTAGGCTACCCAGTTATTGCGGTCAATCCGGTTGCCCTGCGCATCCTGGAGATATACCTCAGCAATGGCAATCTGTGAGTCACCGCTCTGACTGCTGGTGCACTCGATGGCAAAGTAACGACCGGTTACTGGCTTGTCAAGTTTGAGTGTCTGCCAACCATTGCCTGCCTTCAAATCTGCCTTCAGCACTGGAACATCAGAATTCAAATCCATACGATGACCTGGATCATTATGCTTGTTGCTCTTCTCAAGGTTCAACTTATCCAACTCTGGTTTATTCTGGCAGAAAGCTGTTGGAGCTACTGAAGAACCTGGTTTGCCAGCCTCACCCTTCGGACCAACGACATCGAGTACTACCACCTCGTTCTTGCCCTTCTTCAACCAGCAGCCTGGTAAGTACAAAGTCTGCTGAGGACCGATTTGCCAGAATCTTCCAAGCGCATGACCATTGACATAAACCTGTCCTTTGCCGAATGCCTCCATATTAATAAAGGTATCGCCCACCTTGCTGATGTTGAAATAACCGCGATAGTAACCTGCCTTGGTCTTCAGACCTGCCATTCTGTTCATCGGTGTATTGAGCGCATCAATGGCATTTTTGTAATCATCAGGAATGATCTGGTTGTTCCACTGCTTTGGACTTAAAGTGATGTCGCAAAGTTCATCGGCTGTAGAGATGGTTACGTTGCCAATAATACCCTTATAGTCCTTGATGGCACGACCGAAGTTGATACGGCCCATACCTTCCACTACGATGGTCATCTCGCTACCCGCAGCAGCGGCAGGCAGATCGAGTGATTTCTCGTTCTTCACACGGTCTATCTTGCCCACATACTTGCCATTGACATATACCTGAGCAAAATCGTGGAATTCACCTGTCAGGGTAGCACCAGCCTTGATTTCCGGCAGTGTGGTGGTATAAACCATCGTACCCCAACCCATATCCATATCCTCAAATGACAAAGGCTTATTGCTTTCCTTTTCACCGGTGATACCATTGCCCAATGGTCTGTATTCATTCAACTGGAAGGTTGGCACGCTGATGAGGGACATCGGAGCCTTAGGAACAGCAGGTAATTTCTTGCCATCCGTATATTTCGACATCATCTTACGAAGTTCGAAATACTTAGGAGTAGCCAAACCCCACTCATTGATAGGCGCATCATAATCGTAAGAAGTCACATCTGGTTGGAAACCCGGAGAATTGGCACCTGCCCAATGACCGAAACTGGTTCCACCATGGGTCATATAGAGTGAGAAACTGATGCCCTTGGAAAGCATCTCATCCATACCCTCCACCATATCCTTGGCAGGACGGGTTTCATGACGGGCTCCCCATTTATCAAACCAACCGCTCCAGAACTCAGAACACATCTTAGGCGCATTCGGACGCACCTCGCCCAGTCGCTTAAACTGGTTGTCGATATTGGCACCCGTACCGAAGTTCATGGTCCAAGTCAGATCATCAAGACCATTGTTGAGGAAGTTGGAAGACCAGTCGCACTGGAAGAGACTTACCTTATCAAAACCGCTCTTCTTCACAATATCACGGATAGCGCTCACGTAAGGTTTGTCCTTACCATAAGAACCATATTCATTCTCAACCTGCACCATGATGATAGGGCCCCCATTCTGGATGGTCAGAGGAGCCAGTTGCTTGCCTACCTCTTTCTCGAAGATTTCCACGCGCTGCATGAAATAAGGATCCTGCTCACGCAAACGGATATCCTTCTTCTTCAGGAGCCACCAAGGCAGACCGCCCATCTCCCACTCCGCACAAACGTATGGACCTGGACGTACAATGACGTACATACCATTCTTCTGACAGAGGCGACAGAAAGCAGCCACGTCATTATTACCAGTAAAATCAAACTGTCCCTCCTTCTGTTCATGAATATTCCAGAACACATAGAGACAAACCGTATTCATGCCAAGAGCCTTACACATTTTGATGCGATGCTCCCAGTAAGCACGAGGAATACGAGGATAATGCAACTCAGCCGCCTTTACGACAAAAGGCTTGCCATTCAAAAGAAATGTCTTGTCACCCGTTGTAAAGGTACCCCCTTTCTGGGCTGCCATCATCTCCGCAGGCGATAAAGCCAACAAAGAGGCTAAAGCCACAGTCTGAATAGTTTTTGTCAATTTCATCTTGTTAGTTTTTGATATATAATTTTTATTAGATTTCGATTTCCATCATAAATTCTCGTTCCGCTTGCAAAAATACAAAAAAAATTCTTAATTGCAAGCAATCAGCGCTACAATAAGTATCTTTTTCACAATTATTTTTCGAAAAAGCCTCCTCTTTTTACTTTTCCCGTTTCCGTCATCGGTATCTTGTCAACATGTATGAACTGTTTCGGCACCCAGAATTTAGGAAGTTGCTCCTTACAAACCCGTTCTACTCCATCTAAATCCACATCCTCAGAGACGAGTACAGCCATTTCCCCAAATTTTTCATTCTTCTTCTTCGTTATCATAAACGGAGACTGTAGAAATGGGCGGAGTTTATCCTCCACCTCCTCTATCTGAATTTTCACACCGCCGGAACAGATTACAAAATCTTTCCTGCCCTTGATACGAAAGGCAACCCGATGGCTACCACATGACTCGGAAGCATCCATCACTTTCAGTTCGGCTATATCATTGGTCACTAACTTTTCAGCACAAACCAAGGGGGCATCAATCACAAGACACCCTTCCCGGTTCACTTCCACCTTTACGCTATCAAAGGGATGATACCATTCACTCGCATCCGGTCCGTTCAGTCGTCTCAAGGCAATATGCGACAGTGTTTCCGTCATGCCATAAGTACTCCAAACAGCAACTTCTTCCGGCAAAGTCATCAATTCAGCAGCAAGTGCCTCATCAATAGCTCCACCCCCAATGATCAGGTTTTTAATTCTCCCCAACCTTTCCCTTTCTTCTGGTACGCTGAGCGAATTGAATACCTGCATCGGTACCATGGCAGCAAAATCGATACCTTTCGCTAAAATCGTAGCTGCAGAACAGGAAGATGATGTATGGAAATCAACAGCTGTAGCCTGCTGAAGAGCTTCATTGGAGAGTGGATGACCACAGGGTTCGACACAAACGAGCCGAAGTTCTCTCTCGATGCTTCTCACCGTCATCATTTTGCCTGCAATATAATCGAGAGGCAAACAGAGGAATGCAGAGTCACCGGGCTGAATTCCCAAGAAATCACAGGTAATGCGAGCCGAGTTTCTCATCTTATTCTTCTCGACCCACATCTCCTTCGGTTTACCGGTAGAGCCACTGGTATGTACCAGCACCCTGTCCTCCTCATTTTCCCATATCTCTAAAAAATCCTTCAAGTCCATCGTATTCCCTTTTATTGTTTTCAAAAAGAAAAACAGGAGACTTAGGGAAGAAAAAACAATTTTTCTCCCCGAATCTCTAATTGGCTCGGCAAATTATCCTCAAACAATTTTCCGGTTCCAAGCCCTTGTGCCATAGGAGCCTCAGCGCCATACGCTTCCTCTCCATAGACCTTAGCACAGAAATGGGCAATCGCATTCAGTCCTACATTGCTTTCCAAAGCGGATGTAATCCAACTCCCAATTCCTCTTTCCCGGGCAAGGGAGATCCATTCCTCACATCCATACATACCTCCATGGAGTGAAGGTTTCAAAACAATATATTGCGGCCGGATGGTATCCAACAGCGCCTGCTTCATCGAACGGACATTGACACCGATCAATTCCTCATCAAGCGCAATCGGCAACGGAGGCTCCCGGCAGAGTTCTGCCATCTTAGGCCACTGATGCTGTTTGATAGGCTGTTCGATGGAATGAATATCGTATTTTGCCAATGTTTCCAGGCGACTTATCGCATCCTCCGGAGAGAAACCACCATTGGCATCCACACGCAGTTGCACCTCCTCCTTGGAATAGCGCTCTCTGATACACTTGACCAGATCCAGTTCTTTCAGGAAGTCGATGGCACCAATCTTCAGTTTCACGCAATGGAAACCCTCTTTCAGTTTCTCCTCCAGTCTTCCTAACATTTCATCGTAAGAGCCCATCCACACCAGTCCGTTGATGGTAATCCCCGCTTCCCCGCGTGCAAAAGGCGTATCATACAATTTTCCCAAGCCATTTGCCCAAGCCGGAACTGCAAATGTCTGCAAGGCGACAGAAGAAGGATCAGCAGTTGCAGCCACCTTTACCTGATGGAAGAAGTCTGCAAATGCCGATTCCAATCCAAAAGTAATGCTCGGATAGGCACGAATCATATCATACGGAATACGCCCCATCTGTTCCACCAGTTGACAGACCTGTCGCAGCGTCGCTTCATATTCCGGCTTTGCATCACAGCTCAAATCCGGGAGCGTAGCACATTCGCCCACACCTTTCACGCCCGGAACTTCATCCGAGGATAGCGTGAGGAAGAAACTATGCCGGGTGGTATAAACGCCTCTTGATGTTCCTGCCGGCACCTTGAAATGGAGCGTCCGCTCCGATATCTCTATCTTGTACATTATTTCTTTTTCAATTCATAAAGATCCTTGCGTCTGTCGCGCATATTGCGAACAGCACCATACGTATGCAACTCATTGAGAAGATTCAAATCCACATCCGAAATCAGGATCATTTCCGTATTCGGTGTCGCCTCCGAGCGCTTACCATCATTAGGGAAGGCAAAATCACATGGTGTAAATACGGCACTCTGCGCATACTGGATATCCATATTATGCACACGAGGCAAGTTGCCTACACTACCTGCAATCGCCACATAACACTCATTCTCGATAGCACGCGCCTGTGCACAAACTCTCACACGAGAGTAGGCATTCTGCGTATCGGTCATAAATGGTACAAAGAGAATCTGCATACCATCCTGTGCCATCAGACGAGAGAGTTCAGGGAACTCCACATCATAGCAGATGACAATACCAATCTTGCCACAGTCGGTATCAAAAGTCTGGATATTTCTACCGCCTGTCAATCCCCAACATTTCTGTTCATCAGGAGTTACGTGAATCTTCTCATACATATCCACGCTACCATCTCTGCGGCAGAGGAAACCCACATTATAAAGCGCACCGTCTTCCTTTACCAGTGGCATGGAACCCGTGATGATATTGATGTTATAGCTGATAGCCAACTCACGGAAACGGTCACGAATCTGTTCCGTATATTGAGCCATTTCTCGAATACTCTGAGCTTCACCCATGTTATTAAACTTCGCCATCAGCGGAGCATTAAAGTATTCTGGGAAAAGGATAAAATCACTCTTATAGTCAGACACGGAATCCACGAAGAACTCCACCTGTTCAAAGAGATCATCCACAGAAGCATAAGGACGCATCTGCCACTGAACCAATCCGATGCGCACCGTAGGTTTTCTATCTACAAAACTATCCGTTGGTGGTTGGTAATAGATATTATCCCACTGCAACAGTGTGGCGCAGTGTTCACTCTCCTCATCACTTGGCAGATAATTGCGGATGACACGACGGACGTGGAAATCATTGCTCAACTGGAACGTGAGCACCGGGTCGTAGATTTCACGGGAGCGCACCTTCTCGATATACTCCTTCGGACGCATCTGGTCCGCATACTTATGATAGTTAGGAATACGACCACCAAACATGATCGCCTTCAGATTCAACTTCTCGCACAATTCCTTGCGATACTCGTACATACGGCGTGCCAATCGCAAGCCACGGTAATCAGGGTGGATAAACACCTCAATACCATAGAGAATATTACCATTAGGATCGTGTGTATTGAAAGTCTCGTTACCAGTCACCTGCGCATAGGTATGATCACCCTTCACCATATTATAATTGACGATGATAGACAGGGCACATCCTACAATCTTATCATCCACGATGATGACAACCTGACCTTCAGGAAATATAGTAATGAGTTTCTTGATTTGCTGGCGTGTCCAGAACACGTCAGAATCAGCGTAGATACGCTTGAAAGATTTAGCGAGCTGGTCATAATCCTCCATGTGGAGATTTCTCAGGCTCACCTTTTCGATTTTACGAATGGGTTCCATAATACAACTTTTTATCTTTAAACCATCATCGGTTTCAATGAAAAAACCGATATTTGGGGGCAAAAGTACAACTTTTCACCCGAAGCACAAAGAGAAAAATACAAAAAAAGGAAAAATGCTGGAATAAAAGCGTTTTTTATCAAAATAATGAGTACCTTTGCAGCCCAAAATAAACCAACAATATAAAAAACAAAAAAGTGAACAGTAATCAAGTTAAAGGTTTTCTGGCGGGCATCATTGCCGCTGTTTGTTATGGTACCAACCCATTGGGTACCTTAGAACTCTACCATGACGGATTCTCTTCCGGTTCCGTCCTGACCTATCGCTACCTTTTAGCAGTAGCCATGTTTGCCATCGTCTTACTGGTACGCCGTGAAAGTTTCGCCATCAAGTGGGGTCATGCCATCCGTCTGGCATGCTTAGGCAGTTTCTTCGCCCTCTCTTCCACTACGCTCTATGTCAGTTTCCATTATATGGCAGCAGGAATCGCGAGTACCCTGCTTTTTGTCTATCCCATTATGACTGCAATCCTGATGACCGCCTTTTTCCATGAGAAGGTCACCTGGACCAGTACCATCGCCATTTTTCTCGCCGTTTCAGGCGTCGGACTCCTTTATCAGGGAGATGGAAACGCCAAGTTGAGCACAGCGGGTTTTGCCCTTGTGATGGCCTCCTCCCTGCTCTATGCGGTTTATATCATCTCCATCAACCAGTGGAAGAACAACACCATGTCGAATGTCAAATTCACCTTCTGGATATTGGTATTCGGTCTGATAACCGTTGCCCTCTTCACGTGGATATCGGGGGAAAGTTTCCAAATGTTGGAAACACCGAAGCAGTGGCTCTGTGCAGCCCAACTCGCTCTTTTACCGACGGTACTCTCGCTCTTCTTCATGACGATTTCCATCAATCTCATCGGCAGTACCCCTGCTGCCATCATGGGAGCCTTGGAACCTGTTACCGCAGTCGTGATTGGCGTCTGCATTTTTGGAGAATCCTTTACCCTGCAGCTTGCGCTCGGTATTATTGCTATTCTTGCCGGTGTAACTCTGATTATTCTACGGAAACAGAAATAAACGCCCTATCAAAAAATGAGGGTGTGTCATAAGACCATGACACACCCTCATTTTTTTATTCCTCATCTGCAAATTCATGCAGCGTATAGTCGCTACTGCCATCAAAGCAATGAGTGCAGACCTGGCATTTCGGTAAGCCGATCGCCTCAATCAACTGTTCGATGGTATTGAACTTCAAAGTAGTCAAACCGAGTTGACGCGCAATCTCGTCCACCATTCTCTGATATTCAGGAGAACCCGTAGTAGCATATTTATCGAGATTCTTATTGGCATCGCCTTCAAACTTCTCGATGATACGACGAGTAATCAATTCCATGTCGCTCTTGGAAGAAGTGAAGTTGATAAATGGACAACCGTAAACCAATGGAGGACAGGCGATTCGCATGTGACATTCCTTCAAACCAGCCTGATCGAAAAGAACCTTCACATTATCACGCAACTGGGTACCTCTTACGATACTGTCATCACAGAAAAGAACTCGCTTGCCTTTGAGCATCGCCTTGTTAGGTATCAGTTTCATCTTAGCTACCAAAGAGCGCATACTCTGGTTGCTTGGAGTAAATGAACGAGGCCAAGTAGGCGTATATTTAGCAATACAACGCTGGTAAGGCACACCCTTACCCGCAGCATAACCCATAGCCATACCCGTACCCGAATCAGGAATACCACTACAGCAATCCACCTCCACATCGTCGGTCTTGGCGAGGTTGCAACCATTGGTAAAGCGCACATCCTCCACATTACGTCCCTCGTAGGTAGAAGTTGGGAAACCATAATAAACCCACAGGAAAGAACAGATTTGCATCTTCTTATTGGCAGGTCTCAGCTGCTCAAGTCCATCAGCAGTCATCTTCACAATCTCTCCCGGACCCACCTCATACTCAGTCTCATAGTCGAGATTAGGGAAAGAGGTAGATTCGCTGGAAGCAGCATGGGCACCATCCTTCTTGCCGATAATGAGTGGCGTGCGTCCCCAACTGTCACGGGCACAGATGATACCATCCTCGGTGAGAATCATCATCGTACAAGAGCCCTTGATGTGATGATATACATTCTCGATACCCTCTTTGAAAGTCTTGCCCTGAATGATGAGCAAAGCTACAAGTTCGGTAGGATTGGTACTGCCGGAAGACATCTCAGCAAAGTGCATGTTCTTCTCCAGCAAATATTGGGTAAGTTCATCCTTGTTGGCAATCTTTGCCACTGTACAGATGGCAAATCGGCCAAGATGAGAGTTCATGATGAGCGGCTGTGCATCCGTATCGCTGATCACTCCAATACCAGAGGTAGCCCCTTCAAACTTATCTAATGAAGGTTCAAACTTGGTTCTGAAATAAGAGCTTTCGAGGTTGTGGATAGAGCGCACGAAGCCTTTATCCTGACTGTAGGTTGCCAAACCGCCTCGGCGTGTGCCGAGATGTGAGTTGTAATCAGTGCCGTAGAAAAGGTCTGCGACACAACTTTTCTTGGAAATCGTTCCGAATATGCCTCCCATAAGAGTATAAATTCTATGTTAATGTTTGAAATCTGGGTGCAAAGGTACTAAAAATGAAGAAATCTCGCAAGAAAAGCGTGCAAAAACTTTTCTTGCGAGATAAATAATTGTTTTATCTGTCCATGAGCGGCGTATAATCCAACTCTCCCAAAATATTCTTATAAGCAGGACGGATGATACGGCGACCTTCGAAGTTCAGTTCCTCAATACGATGGGCTGTCCAACCCACGATACGTGCCATCGCGAAGATTGGTGTATAGATTTCCTGTGGCAAGCCAATCATCTCATAGATGAAACCGCTATAGAAGTCGAGGTTGGCACAAGCTGGTTTGCTACCACCACGATGTTCCTGCAAGCACTTGATACCTTCCTGTTCGATGAGTTTCAGGAAGTTATATTCATCCTCTCTACCCTTTTCCTTAGCCAACTCACCTGCCAGGCGTTTCAACTCCACTGCACGTGGGTCGCTCAAAGTATAGACAGCATGACCGATACCATAGATCAGACCGGTCTTGTCATAAGCCTCCTTGTTGAGCATTCGCTTCAAATAGATATCAAGTTCACTGATATTCGTCCAATCCTTGATCGCTTCCTTCAGATGATGGAACATATTGATAACCTTGATGTTAGCACCACCATGAAGAGGACCCTTCAAACTACCGATACCGGCAGCAATAGAGCTGTAGGTATCTGTACGAGTAGAAGAAGTAACACGTACGGTGAAGGTAGAGTTGTTACCACCACCATGCTCAGCCTGGATAATCAGAAGCAAGTCGAGCATACGCGCATCCAGTTCTGAATAATTCTCATGCTTCATCATATAGAGGAAATTCTCTGCAATAGAGAGGTTCTCACGTGGATGACGGATATGCAGACTTCTGCCCTGCACAGAGTGACGATAGATATTGTATGCGTATGCGATGATGGTAGGGAACTTGGCAATCAACTCTATACTCTGGCGCATCAGGTTGTCACGACTGATATCATCAGGATTTGGATCGAAAGTGTACATTTCGAGCACACAACGAGCCAGAATGTTCATGATATTGCTACCCTCCAGTTCAATAATATGCGTAATGGTACGGTGATCAAGCGGCATATTATCATTGATGAGTTCCCTGAAAGCCTCCAATTCCTCCTTGTCAGGCAACTGACCGGAGAGCAAGAGGAAAGCCACCTCCTCAAAACCGAATCGCTTCTCCTTGAGAAGAGGAGTTACAAGGTCATCCAATTCATAGCCACGATAGTAGAGTTTACCCTCGGTAGGTTTCAATTTACCTTGCTCATCACGCTCATAACCCACTACATTACCGATATTAGTCAAACCGACGAGCACACCCGAACCATCCTCATTGCGAAGACCACGCTTCACATTGAATTTGGTGAATGCCTCCTTATCAATCTTGCATGAGTTTTTAACCTCATCACTTAATTTATATATCAAATATTCCTTGTTCATAATTATCCAAATTAGAATGTTATTTCTGCGCTGCAAAATTCAAGGCACTACCAGCCTTAAACCATGCGATTTGCGTATCATTATAGGTATGTTCTACCTCGAAGCTATCCTCAGAGCCGTCCTTGTGCTTAAGGGTGACGGTAAGGTGACTACCTGGTGCAAACTCCTTGAGACCAGTCAAAGAGATACGGTCGTCTTCCTGTACCTTATTATAATCATCCTTGTTGCAGAAAGTAAGCGCAAGCATACCCTGCTTTTTCAGATTGGTCTCGTGGATACGGGCGAAACTCTTGGCAAGAATCACCTTCACATTGAGGAATCGAGGTTCCATCGCTGCATGTTCACGAGAAGAACCCTCACCATAGTTGTCTTCTGCCACTACGATGCTGCTGATATTCTGCGCTTTATAAGCCTTGGCAGCAGTAGAAACCTCCACGTATTTGCCATCCAACTGGTTTTTCACCTTGTTGCTCTCACCATTGAAAGCATTCACGGCACCCATCAGGAGGTTGTCGGAGATATTCTGCAGATGACCACGGAACTTCAACCAAGGACCAGCCATAGAGATATGGTCTGTTGTACACTTACCCTCTGTCTTGATCAGCAGCGGCATGTCGATCAGATCCTTCCCATCCCAGGCAGCAAACGGAGCGAGTTTCTGAAGTCGGTTGCTATCCGGAGCAATCACCACCTCCACGGTGGCATTTTCCTCGCTTGGAGCAATAAAGCCCTTATCTTCTACGGCAAATCCCTTAGGAGGGAAAGTAAAACCGGTAGGAGCATCGAGCATCACGCTGTTGCCATCCTTATCTAATAAGGTATCCGTAGCAGGATTAAAGTCGAGACGACCGGCGATGGTAAGTGCCACCGTCAATTCAGGGCTACCGATAAAGGCGTAAGTATTCGGGTTGCCATCAGCACGACGGCGGAAGTTTCTATTGAAAGAAGTAACGATGGCATTCTTGCGCGTATTGTCATCCGTATGGCGCTTCCACTGTCCGATACATGGACCACAGGCATTGGTCATAATCAGTGCACCGATCTTCTTGAAATCATCGAGGATACCGTCACGCTCAGCGGTATAGCGAATCTGTTCAGAACCCGGGTTGATAATCAACTGACCTTTCACCTGAATACCCTTCTCGTAAGCCTGACGAGCCACACTGGCAGCACGGGCGAGATCCTGGTAAGAAGAGTTGGTACAACTGCCCACCAATCCCACTTCTACCACCATCGGATAGTCATTGGCAGGACCTTTCGCCTTCATGTGAGAGATTGGAGTAGCCGCATCTGGCGTAAACGGACCATTGAGATGAGGTTCCACCTTAGAGAGGTCGATTTCCACAAGCTGATCATAGAAAGCAGACGGATTGGCAAGCACCTCATCATCAGCACGGAGTTCAGCCGCATTCTGCTGGGCAAGAGAAGCAATCTCCTCTCTACCTGTCTTACGGAGATACTCATCCGCATTTCCATCGAATGGGAAGATAGAACAGGTAGCACCCAGTTCTGCACCCATATTACAGATCGTAGCCTTACCTGTCGTAGAAATACTGTCAAGACCATCACCGAAGTATTCGAGAATGGCATTGGTACCACCCTTCACGGTAAGAATACCGAGAATTTCGAGGATCACATCCTTAGGAGTAGCCCAACCCGAAAGTTTACCAGTAAGATGAACACCGATGAGACGAGGCATCTTGAGTTCCCAAGGCTGACCGGTGAGAACATCCACGGCATCCGCACCACCAACGCCAACAGCCACCATTCCGAGTCCACCGGCATTAGGTGTATGAGAGTCAGTACCCACCATCATACCACCAGGGAAGGCATAGTTTTCGAGTACCACCTGATGGATGATACCAGCACCCGGACCCCAAAAACCGATATGGTATTTCTGAGAAACAGATTTCAAGAAGTCATAAACCTCCTTATTGGTCTTGCAAGCCTCAGGAAGGTCTTGTGCAACACCCACATCCGCACGAATCAAGTGATCACAATGAACAGAGGCAGGTACGGCCACTTTGTCCTTACCCGCATTCATGAACTGAAGAAGAGCCATCTGAGCCGTTGCATCCTGCATTGCCACACGATTAGGTCGGAAATCAACATATTCCACACCTCTTTTATAAGGGCGCAATTGTGTGGGGTCGAAAAGGTGAGCAAAAAGCACCTTCTCGGCATAAGTAAGAGGTCGTTTTACCGTAGCTTTAGCCTGAGCTACACTTTCAGAATACGAAGCATAGAAGCTTCTCAGCATGTCAATGTCCAGTATCATCTTATTCACTATTTAAATTAAACTATGCAATTTATTCACTATTTGAACTAAACTATTTGCAAAAATACGAAATATTTTTCATATCGTAGCATTTTTCTTGAATTATTTATCATTTTGCCAGTAATTTTTGATTTTTTATATGAATTTGTTGCATAATTATGCTAAATATGCAGGAAAAAGGGATCGTAAAAGAAAAAAGGCGAAAGAGACAAGAACCATAAAATGTCGCAAAATGGTGACAAAAGTGTGTATTTTAGGAATTGAGGCAATTTTTTCACATTTTCTTAACAAGAATACGGAAAAAATTATATAAATTTGCAGCATATTTGAAAATGGAGGTTAAAATCGACAGAAATTTTAGCCCCAAAACATTATTAACTAATTATTTATAAGGTATGCAAAAAAAATTGCATTTACTCTTTGCCTTGCTGATTTTCTTTGTATCACAGGCAATGGCTCAGATTACCACATCAAGTCTGAGTGGTAAGATTACTGCCAACAATGAGGACGTCATTGGTGCTACCATCAGAGTGACCCATGAACCTTCCGGTACTGTTTATGGAGCAACCACCAATGCCAATGGCCGTTACTCTATCCAGGGTTTGCAACCTGGTGGTCCTTACAAAGTGGAAGTTTCCTACATCGGTTACTCTTCTAAGGTTTTGAAGGGTGTAAACTTACCTTTGGGACAAAACACCGTATTGGACGAAACGCTCAAAGAGAATGCCGAGTTGCTCGAAGAAGTTGTTGTATCTGCTTCCCGCAACAACAACATGCGTACAGACCGCGCTGGTGCTACTACCAGTATCAACGCCGGACAGATTGAGAGCATTCCTACCGTGAGCCGTAGCATGAACGACATCTTGAAGTTGACTCCACAGGGTGCCCAGATTGGCAGCGGTTTCGCTGTGGGTGGTGGTAATTACCGCCAGAGTTACGTGACTGTCGATGGTGCTGCATTCAACAATGCTTTCGGTATCGGTGGCAACCTTCCTGGTAACGGTTCACCAATCTCTCTGGATGCATTGGATCAGGTATCCGTATCTTCTTCTCCATACGATGTACGTCTGAGCGGATTTACAGGAGGTGCCATCAGTGCAGTTACCAAGAGTGGTACCAATCAGTTTAAGGGTACAGCCTATATGTACACCACCAACTCTCATCTCCGTGGCGACAAGGTTTCCGACTACCAGTTGAACCGTCTCCAGTCTCACTCTACCACATGGGGAGTCAGTTTGGGAGGTCCTATCATTAAGGACAAACTCTTCTTCTTTGCGAATGGTGAATATCAGGCAAACATCTCTGCCGGTCCTTCAGGTACTGCCCGAATGAGTGCAACCGACGCTTGGAAGCCAAACTCAGGTACCGTACACCGTCCTTTGCAGAGCGACATGGAGAATATGCTCCAGTTCCTCCAGAGCAAGTATGGTTACAACCCAGGTCGCTACCAGGGTTATTCTCTCGACACACCTTCTTACAAGTTCCTGGCTCGTTTAGACTGGAATATCAACAAGTTTAACAAGGTGAACCTCCGCTTCTCCAGAAGCCATGACAAGGATTCCAACAGTCCTTCCAGTTCTACCACTCCATTCAAGGATTCAGAGATTTATCCTGGTGGAACATCTGATGGCACCGTCATCTCAGGCGGAAAGTCACAGTCTGGCCGTACAGCCAACTCAGGTCTTTATTTCGAGAGTGCCCGTTACTATCAGGAAAAGAACTTTACCTCTGTAGCTGGTGAATGGAATTCTAAGTGGGGTGGATGGAACAACACCCTTCGCTTGACATACTCTTACCAGGATGAGCCTCGTACCTATCTGGGAGGAATGTTCCCAACAGTGGATATTCTGAAGGACGGCGCATTTTACATGGGCTTAGGTCCAGACCCATTCACAGAGGGTAACCTCCGTCAGGTGAAGACATTCGTGGCTACTGATGAAGCAACATGGGCAGTAGGTATCCAGAATTTCATCGCTGGTGTGCAGTATGAGACCAACGAGGCTACCAATGGATTCGGTGCCGCTTCAGCAGGTTACTATGTATATTCTTCTCCAGAAGATTTCATGGCAGGTGGAAAGCCAGCAGCATACGGTGTTACCTTCCCTATGGATGGCAGCAACCAGTTCTTAGCTAAGATGAAATACAACCAGTTCTCTGCTTACGTTCAGGACCAGATCAATTTCTCTGACCGTTTCCGCCTCACCGCAGGTTTGCGTTTCGAGTTGCCTATCTATCCAGAGTTGAAGAACAACTACAATGCAGCTTTCGGTGCATTGAAGTACAGAGCCAACGACGGCAAGTATTATAGCTACAATACAGACCAGTTGCCAGACGCAAATATAACCGTTTCACCTCGTGTAGGTTTCAATTGGGATATTCTTGGCGACCAGAAGCTCGTGCTCCGTGGTGGTACAGGTTACTTCGTAGGTCGTCTGCCATTTGTATGGCTCGTATCTGCAGTGGGTAATGCCGGTTGTGGTCAATACACCTATTATTATAATAAGGCAAACGAAGCAGCATACGGTCAGCCTAATTTCCATGTAAACCGTGCTGACCAGTTGAAGGACCTCACGATTCCTGCAAGTCGTGAGAACGCAGCAGCTCCTTCTACTCCTACCATCATCGACAAGGATTTGAAGATGAACGCAACATGGAAGAGTTCTTTGGCTATCGACGCAAAGTTGCCTGGCGGTATTGATTTCTCTGTAGAAGGTATCTACAGCCGTGAATTCAACCCAGCAATTGTAACCAACCTGAACTACTCTTGGGATGGCGAATCAACCATCACTTTGGCTCCTGGTGACACCCGCCGTTACTACACAGCCAGCGGAAATGGTAATAACCCTTACATGATTACCAATGCAGGTCATAAGGCATATTATTACTCTATCACCACATCGCTTGCCAAGAGATTTGACTTCGGTCTCAATATCTCTGCATCCTATACTCACTCAAGAGCCCGCTCTTATGGTGACGGCGTAGGCGATCAGGTTTCTTCTGCATACTACAACAACCGTTACTCTATCAACGGTAATAATGACATGGAAACCGGTTTGGGTACATACGTAGCTCCTCATCGTGTGATCGTTTCTGCTTCTTACAAGAAAGACTACGCTAAGCATTTCGGTACAGAGGTGGGTCTGATCTACGAAGGTATGAACTTGGGTTATGCCGGTGGTTATAGCTGTGCACGCTACTCTTACATCTTATCTTCAAACGTAGTAAACGACTATGGTTCAAACGGTCTGTTGTACGTTCCTGCTTCACGTCGTGACCTCGACGACTGGAACTTTGCAGATGTAAAGGATAAAAAGGGTAACGTGACCTACAGTGCAGATGACCAGCGTGATGATTTCTGGGCTTACATCAACCAGGATTCTTATCTGAAGGATCGCAAGGGCAGATATACAGAGCGTGGTGGCGCTATCATGCCATGGCACCATCAGTTGGATTTCAAGTTCAACCAGAACTTCTACCTCAAGGTAGCCGGCCAGAAGAACACCCTGCAGTTTGGTGTTGATATCAAGAACCTGGCTAACCTGCTCCACAGCAGTTGGGGTCTCTACAAGAGCGTAAACAACATGCAGTTGTTGAAGTACGACTCAAAGACAGGAGCATTCAACTTCCAGAAGAATGGAAAGAACATCTTGGACAAGACTTATACCAATTTGACAAGTTTCAGTTCTACCTATTCTATCCAGTTCTCTGTAAGATACATATTCAACTAATACAAAAAAGAGGGTGTGTCATGGATTATGACACACCCTCTTTTTTGTTTCTTCATATTTTTTTCATCGTTTTTTTCATCGGATAACGCAGAGTTATCGGAACATTCTTGCTCCACGGATTACTCACGGATTTTCACGGATTTGACCTTACGGCCATTGGCTAATGCCGTAGCATTCCAGCTTTAGAGGAAACCCATGAGATAAGCCTAATATACTCTCGGACCAAAGATTGTAGTTCCGACGCGAACCATCGTAGAGCCATGCTGGACAGCCAACTGGTAGTCGTGGCTCATTCCCCAGCTTCGCTCGCAGAAAGCAGGACAGTCAGCGAAGTACTTAGCCTTCACCTCATCAAAGAAACGAGCAGCCGTATCAAACTCGCTGGCAATCTGATGCTGGTCATCGACATGAGATGCCATCATCATCAGACCGCAAATCTGCACGTTCTTCATCTCTTTCCACTCACCTTCCTCCAAGAGTTGGCGGCAGGCATCGAGCGTTAAGCCATACTTGGTTTCCTCCGCAGCGATATGCAGTTCAAGCAACACCTTTATCACCCGATCGTGCTTGGCAGCCTGCTTGTTGATTTCCTTCAGCAGTTTCAGGCTATCCACAGCCTCAATCATAGCGATGTAAGGAGCGATGTACTTCACCTTATTGGTTTGAAGATGACCGATGAAATGCCACTCAATATCCTTAGGCAGCGACTCCACCTTACGGGCCAGTTCCTGTTCATGGCTTTCACCAAAGACACGCTGTCCCTCTTCATAAGCAGCCTCGATATATTCGTTGGGATGAAACTTGCTGATGGCAACGAGGCGAACGCCTTCAGGCAAGTGTCCGAGAACTTCCCGGAGATTTCCCTTTACGTCATATTCCATTTACTTATTCTCCTGTTCGTATTCAGGAACATCATTCTTCTCCTCTTTTTTCTCAGAAGCAGCCTGATGTTCAAAGACATCCATGATAGGAGTCTCGTTGATACCGATTGTATCGTAATCAATCATCGTCTTGCCCATCACCTCATCGATGTATCTCAAGGCACGAGCAAGCGACTTAGCCTGTACGAGGTAAACCACGTTGGTACGCTTTTCCTTATCACTCTTATCATCAATGGTGATAAACTGGAGTTTGGCTCTATACCATTTGTCATCATCATCCACATCGCTGAAGAAAATCTCACCGAAGGCAGACTTGGTGATGCCGGAAACGTGGAATTCACCGCTTACATAGACAGACATCTCATCGATGATACTGCTCTCAGCCTCTGTAAAACTCAACGCATCCACTACATAGGTTTCAGATACCACTTTCTCGGTACCATCTTCCTGAGTCTTCTGATATTTTACCTTGGTAGTAAACCAAGTACCTGTTCTTGATCTCATAATATACCTTAACTATTTATATAACATTATAAATCCCGTTAATACGGAAAAAACAATGCAAAGTTATAAAAAAGAAAACAAATAAGCAAGATTCATAAGCGTTTTTTATGAAAAAACTAAAAATCTTTAGCTATCTTTCTCCATTTTCGCCGAAATTGATTACCTTTGCATCCAAATGTAGAAATGCCAACATCATCCGATGGAAGATAAGGCGAATTTCACATATCAAAAGTTCATAAAAGAAAGAAATAAGATGCCTGAAATTTCAGTACGCGGTATCGAAATGCCAGAGTCACCAATCAGAAAGTTGGCTCCTTTGGCTGCCGCAGCAAAAAAACGTGGGGTTAAGGTGTATCACCTCAACATCGGTCAGCCTGACCTTCCTACACCTCAATGCGGTCTGGATGCATTGAAGCACATAGACCGTACCATCCTGGAATATTCTCCCAGCCAGGGTTACCTGAGCTATAGAGAGAAGTTAGTGGATTACTACAAGAAATTCAATATCAACGTAACTGCCGATGATATCATCATTACATCGGGAGGTTCTGAGGCTGTGCTCTTCTCATTCATGAGCTGCCTGAACCCTGGCGACGAGATTATCGTGCCAGAACCAGCTTACGCCAACTATATGGCATTTGCCATCTCTGCGGGTGCCAAGATTCGCACCATCGCCACCACCATCGAGGAAGGTTTCTCCTTACCTAAGGTGGAGAAGTTTGAGGAACTCATCAATGAGCGCACCCGTGCCATTCTGATTTGCAACCCAAACAACCCAACCGGTTACCTCTATACCCGACGTGAGATGAACCAGATTCGCGACCTCGTAAAGAAGTATGATCTCTATCTCTTCTCTGATGAGGTTTACCGCGAATACATCTATACCGGTAGTCCTTACATCAGTGCCATGCACTTGGAGGGTATCGAACAGAATACCGTGCTCATCGACTCTGTATCCAAGCGTTACAGCGAGTGTGGTATCCGTGTTGGTGCCTTGATTACCAAGAATGCAGAGATTCGCAAGGCCGTGATGAAATTCTGTCAGGCCCGTCTCTCTCCTCCACTGATTGGTCAGATTGTGGCAGAAGCATCTCTTGATGCACCAGAGGAGTATTATCGCGATGTCTATGATGAGTACGTAGAGCGCCGTAAGTGCCTGATTGATGGACTCAACCGCATTCCTGGTGTCTATTCTCCTATCCCAATGGGAGCCTTCTATACCGTAGCCAAGTTGCCTATCGATGATTCTGACAAGTTCTGTCGCTGGTGTCTTGAGGAATTTGAATACGAGGGCGAGACCGTGATGATGGCCCCAGCCTCTGGTTTCTATACCACTCCGGGAGCAGGTCGCAACCAGGTACGTATGGCTTATGTGCTGAAGAAGCACGACTTGGAGCGTGCTCTCCTCGTCTTGGCAAAAGCTTTGGAGGCTTATCCAGGAAGAGTAGAAGATGAAGGACTTTAAGAAAGTGAAGAATGAAGAGTGAAGAGTTCAATAGCTTTACTAATCATAAAATTCAAAGTACAAAATATTAAAGTACAAAATATAGATGAATTTTCCTCTATTTATAGCAAAGAGATTATATAGTGAACAGGGCGACAAACGTAAAGTTTCTCGCCCTGCTATTCATATTGCCACAGCTGGTGTTGCCATCGGGTTGGCTGTGATGATTGTCTCTGTATGTGTGGTATTAGGCTTCAAACATACCATCCGCGACAAGGTGATCGGTTTCGGCAGCCATATCCAGGTGGCTGACTTCATGACCCTCCAGCAGATGAACCAATACCCTGTGGTGATGGACGACTCGATGATGACAGTCCTCAAGAAGGCACCGGGCGTGAAACACATACAGCGATTTGCCATGAAAGAGGGTATTCTGAAAACTGACAATGACTTCTTAGGCGTTGGATTCAAAGGTGTAGGACCGGAATTCGACTCTACGTTCATCCACCAGAACATGGTGGAAGGAAGCATTCCTAAGTTTGATGACAAAGCAAGCCACAACCAGATTCTCGTCTCCCAGTTGATGGCAGATAAGTTGGGACTGAAGACCGGACAGCGCATCTTCGCCTATTTCATCGACAATAACGGCGTGAGAACCAGACGGTTTACCATCTCAGGCATTTATCAGACCAATCTGAAGAAGTTTGACGAAATCATGGTCTATACCGACCTCTATACTGCTGTGAAACTCAACGGATGGGAAGAAGACCAGGCAAGTGGCGCCGAGATTACCGTCAAAGACTTCAACCAGTTACAGACAACAGAAGACTACTATGTGAAGAACGTCAACCGCACGGTGGACCGTTATGGAGAAACCTACAGTAGCGGAACCATCAAGGATCTGAACCCACAGATATTCCAGTGGCTCGACCTGATGGACCTGAATGTATGGGTAATCTTAGGCCTGATGTTAGCCGTAGCAGGTGTCACAATGATCAGTGGATTGCTGATTATCATCTTAGAGCGCACTTCCATGATAGGCGTGATGAAGGCATTGGGCGCCCGCAACAAAACGATTCGCCATACCTTCCTCTGGTTTGCCGTGTTTATCATCAGCAAGGGTCTTGTTTTCGGAAACCTAATAGCATTGTCTATTTTGGCCATCCAGAAACATACCGGACTCATCAAGTTGGATGCCCAGACCTACTATGTCAGTACGGTACCAGTGGAATTCAACTGGCTGTTCATCGTAGCACTCAATGCCGCTACCCTCCTGATCTGTGTCTTCATGCTGGTAGCTCCAAGCTATTTGATTTCCCATATCCATCCAGCCAAGAGCATGAGATATGAGTAAGAAAAAACATCAGATATTCCATAATTACTCTCATTTGCTTGTATTATTTTTTAAAATGAGGGCAATTATGGAATAAAACTACACTTTTTTTATACGTTTTGGAAATTTGTGCACATTTTTTTTTGTACTGTGCAGAAATTATGGTATCTTTGCACAAAATTTTGATAATTGTGCAATGAATGCAATACCTAGTTTTAACTCGTACATAGAGAAGAGCATCATCAAGAATTGGCAATTGGACGCACTGACTGATTACAAGGGCACTACATTACAATATCATGATGTTGCAAGAAAGATAGAGAAGCTCCACATCCTATTTGAGAACAGCGGTGTGAAGAAAGGCGACAAAATAGCCGTCTGCGGTAGAAACAGCAGTCAGTGGGCAGCAGCTTTCCTGGCGATTGTGACCTACGGCGCAGTAGTCGTACCCATTCAAAACGAATTTAAACCAGAGCAGATTCACAATATCGTCAATCACAGCGAGAGTAAGTTGCTTTTCGTAGGCGATGTTGTAGCAACGGAGATCAATACAGATGAGATGCCTTCTCTTGAAGGTGTCATCTACCTACCCGATTTCTCGCTCGTCCTTTCACGTTCAGAGAAACTGACCTATGCCCGCGAGAATCTCAATGCCATTTTTGGTCATAAATATCCGAAGTATTTCCGTCCTGAGCACGTGAAATACCACGTAGATGAGCCAGAGGAATTGGCGATGATCAACTATACCAGCGGTACTACTGGCTTTTCGAAGGGTGTGATGATTCCTTATCGTGCACTCTGGGGCAACCTGGACTATATGTTGAAGTCCATTGCACCAAGACTCAGCAAAAACTGCAACTTTCTGGTATCACTGCCAATGGCACACATGTACGGACTGATGGCAGACGTTATCTTCAGCATGGTAGAAGGTCATCATATTTATTTCCTTACCCGTGTGCCAAGTCCTACCCTCATCGCAGAGGCTTTCAAGGAAGTGAAGCCGGAGATCATCTTCGCCGTACCATTGGTGATTGACAAGATTATCAGAAAGCACATATTCCCATTGATACAGACCAACCGTGTGAGATTGCTGATGAATATGCCAGTAATCAACAAGCGCATCAAGGAGAAAATCCGCGATTTTGTATTGTCTGAGTTTGGCGGCAAAGCTTGTCAGGTGGTCGTGGGCGGAGCACCGCTCAACAAGGAAATTGAGAGTTTCCTCACCAACATCGGCTTCCCTATCGCCATGGCTTACGGAACCACCGAGACCGCTCCATTCATCACCTTTGCCAATGCAGAAGAATATGTGCCGAGCAGTTGTGGTGTGAGCGTGAACCACCTGGATGTAAAGGTACTCAGCAAAGATCCGCAAAATGTACCGGGCGAACTGGTATGCAAGGGAATCTGTGTGATGCAGGGATACTACAAGAACCAGGAGGCAACAGATGCAGTAATCGACCAGGACGGATGGTTTCATACCGGCGACCTTGCCACAATGAGCGAGGACGGACATTTCTACGTCAAGGGCCGCAGCAAGAACATGCTTTTAGGTCCTAACGGACAGAACATTTATCCAGAAGAGATAGAGGACAAACTCAACTCGATGGCAATGGTGAACGAAAGCATCGTGCTACAGAAGGGAGACAAACTTGTAGGTCTTGTACATCCAGATATGGACGAAGCCAACACGTTGGGATTCACCCAGGAAGATTTAGAGAACATTATGGAACAGAACCGCAAGGAACTGAACGAACAAATACCAACATTTGCCAAGTTGTCGCGCATTCAGTTGCACGACCAGGAATTCGAGAAAACAGCAAAGAAATCAATTAAACGATATCTATACCAGGATGCTATCTAATCCTTTTGCGAAAGGAGTCACGGAGCATGCTGAAATAGATATAGTAAAAGCAAGAAGAGTATGGAAATACCTAGCTTTAACGCACTTATCCAGAAAAGCATCATAGACCATTGGGATATGGATGCACTAACAGACTACAAGGGAGCAACCTTGCAGTATCACGATGTGGCTCGCAAAATCGAGAAATTACACATCATGTTTGAAAACTCAGGCGTGGTAAAAGGTGACAAGATTGCCCTCTGCGGTCGCAATAGTGCCAACTGGGCTGTAGCATTCCTTGCTACCCTCACCTATGGTGCTACTGCAGTACCTATCCTGCATGAGTTCATGCCAGACCAGATTCACAACATCGTGAACCACAGCGATGCCAAGTTGCTCTTTGTAGGTGATGTAGTGGCTACTCAGGTAGATGCTACCAAGATGCCAGGTTTGGAGGGTATCATCTACATTCCAGACTATTCACTGGTAGTATCCCGCACAGACAAGTTGACCTATGCCCGTGAGCACCTCAACGAGATGTTCGGTATCAAATTCCCTAAGTATTTCCGTAAGGAACACGTACATTATTATATAGATGAGAATCCTGAGGAGATGGCGCTCATCAATTATACCAGCGGAACCACCGGTTTCTCCAAGGGTGTGATGGTACCTTACCGTGCGCTCTGGAGCAACATCGACTTCGCCCAGCACGTATTGCCTAAGGAGGTCAAGGCTGGCGATTCTATCATCAGTATCCTGCCAATGGCTCACATGTATGGTATGTCATTTGAGTTCCTGTTTGAGTTTATCACCGGTTGCCATGTCTTCTTCCTCACCCGCATCCCAAGTCCGGCTATTATCGCCGAGGCATTCAGCCGCATCAAGCCAGCCGTTATCATTGCTGTGCCTCTGATTATCGAGAAGATCATCCGCAAGAAGGTTTTCCCTAAGATACAGAATAACCGCATGCGCATGCTTCTCCACATGCCTGTCATCAACAAGAAGGTACGCGAAAAGATATGCGACCAGGTGACTCAGGCATTTGGAGGCAACTTCTATGAGATTATCATCGGCGGTGCAGCTTTCAACAAGGAAGTGGAGAATTTCCTGCATAGCATCGGCTTCAGATATACCGTAGGTTATGGTGCTACAGAGTGTGCTCCTATCATCTGTTATGAGGACTACAAGCACTTCGTACCAGGTTCATGCGGTAAGGCTGCAAGAAATATGATGGTGAAGATAGACAGTCCAGACCCAGAGAATGTACCAGGCGAGATTTTGGCAAAGGGTCCTAACGTGATGCTCGGCTATTACAAGAACGAGGAAGCTACTGCTACTACCCTCGACAAGGAAGGCTGGTATCATACAGGCGACCTCGGCACGATGGACGGAGATGGCAATGTATTCATCAAAGGCCGCAGCAAGAACATGCTCTTGGGTGCATCTGGCCAGAACATCTATCCTGAAGAAATCGAAGATAAGCTCAACTCCCTGGCACTCGTCAGCGAAAGCGTAGTGGTTCAGAAGGGTAATAAACTCATCGGTCTAGTTTATCCAGATTTCGACGAAGCGCAGTCTTTGAACTTGGGTAGAAAAGAGTTGGAGGAGATTATGGAACAGAACCGTCAGGAGCTCAACGCCATGATTCCTGCCTACAGCAAGATCAGCGAGATTCGCATCCACGATGAAGAGTTTGAGAAGACTCCTAAGAAGAGTATCAAGCGCTTCCTCTATACTGCAGAATAAAACATCAAGAAATAAACATCAAAAAAGAGGGTGTGTCATGTACTTATTGACACACCCTCTTTTTCATTTCTTTATATTCATATGACATATTCTTATAAAAGGACACCAGAACGGATACGTGACAACGTTTCCGGTGTCATCTGAAGATAATTAGCGATGTAGGTAAGCGGAGCACGGAGCACCACCTGCGGACTCAGATCGCAAAGTCGCTTGTAGCGATTAGGCGCAGACTCGAAGCGAACCAAATCGGCATGAATCTGTGACTGAATCAAGCTTTCCTCCAGAATCTTACGATAAAGCATCTGGATATTGACATTGCGCATGGCAGCAGCCTCCAGTTTCGCCTTCGGCAAAGCATAGACCAATGTAGGTTCCAGTGCCTCCACCTGCAAACGGGTAGGTTCCTCCTTAAACAAGCTCTCGATACACATAAATATGGAGTGATCAACACCCAAGTGCTCGGTCACCTCCTTACCATTCTTAAAATAGAACTGGCGTACTAATCCTTTCTCTATATATGAAATGTTTCGACACACCTCACCCTCTTGAAGAATCTTTTCTCCCTTACCATATTTGATAGGAACGAGCAGACTCTCCAGCACATCTAATTCATCGTAAGTCATGGTACTGTACTTACGGGCAAGCTCTCTTGCGATATCTCGCGTCAGGGGCATGTTCTTAAATTCTTGCATTTCTACAATCCTCCTTATTTTGGTCCCCCATATGTGCTCTACAGATGAGGGAAATTTATAATATTGTATGGTTAGTCTAACTTAAGTACTGCAAGGAAAGCCTTCTGAGGCACCTCTACATTACCAATCTGTTTCATACGCTTTTTACCCTTCTTCTGCTTCTCCAACAATTTGCGCTTACGGCTCACGTCACCACCATAACACTTGGCTGTAACATCTTTACGTACCTGCTTGATGGTTTCACGCGCCACAATCTTCGCTCCGATAGCTGCCTGAATGGCAATATCAAACTGCTGGCGTGGAATCAGGTCTTTCAGTTTCTCGCACATTCTGCGACCGAAAGCCACTGCATTGTCACGGTGGGTCAGCGTACTCAGGGCATCCACAGGTTCACCATTGAGCAGGATGTCGAGCTTCACCAGATCAGAGTGGCGGAAGCAGTCGATATGGTAGTCGAAGGAAGCGTAACCCTTCGAGATACTCTTCAGTTTATCATAGAAGTCGATGACAATCTCACCGAGAGGCAGCATGAAGTGCAGTTCCACACGGTTGCCACTCACATACTCCTGATTGATGAGTTCGCCTCGCTTATCCAGACATAATTTCATGATAGGACCGATATAGTCACATGCCGTGATGATAGTGGCACGGATATAGGGTTCCTCAATATGGTCTATCATCGTAGGATCAGGCAATCCCGAAGGATTGTGAACCTCTTTCTCACCGCCCTGCTTGTCATATACCATATAGGAAACGTTAGGCACCGTGGTGATGACATCCATATTAAACTCGCGGTCTAATCGTTCCTGCACGATTTCCATGTGGAGCAGACCGAGGAATCCGCATCGGAAACCGAAGCCTAATGCCACCGAACTCTCTGGCGAGAAGGTAAGGGAAGCATCATTGAGCTGCAATTTCTCCAGCGAAGCACGAAGGTTCTCATAATCGCTTGGGTCTATCGGATAAACACCCGCAAAGACCATCGGTTTCACTTCCTGGAAACCAGCAATAGCCTTTTCGCATGGACGTGCGATATGGGTAATGGTATCACCCACCTTAACCTCGGTCGCATTCTTGATACCAGAGATGATGTAACCCACCTCACCGGTACCCAATTCCTTGCGAGGAATCATGTCCATCTTGAGTACTCCAATCTCATCAGCATCATATTCCATGCCCGTATTGAAGAACTTCACCTTATCACCCTTGCGGATGACGCCATTCTCGATTTTGAAGTAGGCGATGATACCACGGAAGGAATTGAACACTGAGTCGAAGATCAAAGCCTGAAGCGGTGCCTTGTCATCACCCTCTGGATGAGGAACACGATTGACAACAGCCTCAAGAACATCTTCTACACCCTCACCGGTCTTACCCGACGCACGAAGAATGTCTTCACGCTCGCAACCAATGAGATCAATGATTTCATCTTCTACCTCCTCCGGCATAGCCGAAGGCATATCTATCTTGTTGATGACCGGAATAATTTCCAGGTCATGATCTATAGCCATATATAGATTGGAAATGGTCTGTGCCTGCACACCCTGTGTGGCATCTACGACCAAGAGCGCTCCCTCGCAAGCAGCGATGGAACGAGAAACCTCGTAGGAGAAATCGACGTGTCCCGGAGTATCAATGAGGTTGAGGATGTATGTTTGTCCATCTTTTGCCTGATACTCCATCTGGATGGCGTGGCTCTTAATCGTGATACCGCGCTCTCTTTCCAAATCCATATCGTCGAGCATCTGACCCTCTGTGATCTTAATCGTCTGGGTCTTCTCCAACAAACGGTCTGCCAAGGTACTTTTACCATGGTCAATATGTGCAATAATGCAGAAATTTCTTATCTTATTTATATTCTCCATATATATTTTTCTCTCTTTAGTTTGCAAAATTACCTTATTTTTAGGAGAAAACCAAATTTTTCCCGTACATTTTTTGTTTTATCGTCCTAAACCGTGATTTCTCCCGAACCATAACAGCAATGGTGATTCTCATCATAAACCACACAGAACTGTCCTGGAGCCACTCCATGAATAGCCTCATCCGAGTGGATCATCCATCTGCCATCCTCCAGTTTTTCGATGGTAGCAGGATGATATTCCGGGGTATGACGGATCTTGAATGTGACCCGTGACATCGGCACTTCGCGAGTCAGGAAATGGAAATCGTGCAGCGGGAACTCCTGTTTATAGGCCGTCTGAGGGTCATAGCCATGGCTCACATAGAGGATATTCTTCTCTACGTCTTTCTTGACGACAAACCAAGGACCGCCGCCGAAGCCCAGTCCCTTACGCTGTCCAATGGTATGATACCACAGTCCCTTGTGCTCACCGATACGCTTACCCGTTTCCAGTTCGATGACATCTCCCGGCAGGTCACCTAAATAGCGGCGAATGTAGTCATTATAGTTGATTTGTCCGAGGAAGCAGATGCCTTGACTGTCCTTACGCTTGGCATTGATGAGATGTTCTCTTTCTGCGATTTCACGCACCTCATTCTTGATATGATGACCGATTGGGAAGATAGCCTTCTTGAGTTGCCAACTCTCTATCTGGGCCAGGAAGTCGGTCTGGTCTTTCACCGGGTCAGGACTGGTAACGAGCCACTTATCCCCATTCTCATCTATTTCGGTCTGGGCATAATGTCCCGTAGCGATGAGGTCATAATTGTGTCCCATCTTCCGATCAAACGCACCGAACTTGATGAGTCTGTTGCACATCACATCCGGGTTAGGCGTATATCCAGCCTTCACCTTCTCCATTGTATATCGGGTAACCTCATTCCAGTATTCCTGATGACAATCCACCACTTCGAGTTTACAACCATATTTGCGAGCCACGGCAGTAGCCATTTCCAGGTCCTCCTCAGAAGAGCAGTCCCACTCTTCCTTTTCTTCCGGACCGATCTTGATATAGAAACAGTCGGGATGCAAACCCAGTTGGGCAAGTTCCCATACTACCACTGAGCTATCTACTCCGCCCGAAAGCAGCACCGCAATACGCTTGTCTATGATATTTTCAGTCATTTCTTCTTTTTTATGAATTAATTGCGTGCAAAATTACAAAAAAAGTGCGATACCTAACTATAAATAAATAAAAATTAGTACCTTTGCACTCGAATTTTCAATTTTACAAGTAGTTATGGATATCTTAAGAAATCTATTTTACGGCTTCCCTGACCTTTGGGGAGGCGGTGTAGCCCATTCTGTCATGATACTTGCATTGGTTATCACACTGGGCTTGAGTCTCGGCAAGATTAAGGTGAAAGGTGTTTCCCTTGGCTTGGCGTGGATTCTCTTCATCGGTCTTATCTTTGGGCATTTCTCGCTCAATCTGGATGAGCACCTGCTCCACTTCCTCAAAGAGTTCGGTCTGATACTCTTCGTTTATTCCATCGGTCTGGAAGTGGGACCAAGTTTCTTCTCTTCCTTCAAGAACGGTGGCAAGAGTCTCAACTTGCTCAGCATCATCGTCATTGCCCTGAGCATCATTACCACGCTCGGCATCTACTCTATTTCCAACACCTCTATCACTTCGATGGCAGGTATCCTCTCTGGAGCAGTAACCAATACGCCAGGTCTCGGTGCGGCACAACAGGCATTCAGCGATTTGCGCCATATCGATGCTCCATCCATCGCTGCCGGCTATGCCATCGCCTATCCGATGGGTGTACTGGGTGTCATCCTCTCTTTCATCATCTTGCGATTTGCGCTCCGCATCGACAAGAATGAAGAAGAAGCACAGGCTAAGCGCGGATTCGGACATCTGGAAGCTATGACCCTCAACACATTCTCTGTGAAGATTACCAATAAAATGATTTTTGGTAAAACCGTGAAAGAGGTACGCCATATCTTGGACCGTGACTTCATGATTTCGCAGATACACCGTCCTGACAACGACAACAACAAGGAAATGGTCAACGGACAGACTGTACTCAACGAGGGCGACATCATCTATGTAGTGGCTCACCCTATTGTACAGGAGCCTCTCATCGCACTCTGCGGTGAAAAAATAGATATGGCATGGGAGGAGTTTGGTAATGAGCTGATTACCCGCCGTATTCGTATTACCAAGCCAGGCATCAACGGAAAGACCATCTCACAGATGCAGATTCGCTCTAACTTAGGTACCAACATCACTCGTGTAAACCGTGCAGGCGTCGATCTGATAGCCACACCAAATTTGAAACTTCAATTGGGCGACCGTGTTACCGTAGTAGGTACAGAACTCGCCATCAGTCATACAGAGAAAGTATTGGGTAACCAGATGAAGCGACTCAACTACCCTAACCTGATTCCTATATTCTTGGGTATCATGCTCGGTTGTATCGTTGCCAATATTCCTTTCTTCATCCCAGGCATCAACGAGAACCTGCGTCTTGGACTGACCGGTGGACCATTGGTAGTAGCCATCCTGATAGGTTATTTCGGTCCGAAGTACAACCTCGTGACTTACAATACGATATCCGCCAACCTCATGTTGCGAGAGATAGGTATCTGTATCTTCCTGGCATGTGTTGGACTCGGTACAGGAGAGCAGTTCATTGAGACGGTGGCTACCGAGAAGGGTATGATCTGGATTCTCTATGGCATCGGCATCACCATGATTCCAATCCTGTTGGGCGGTATCATCGGCCGTTACCTGTTCCACATCAATTACTTCACCCTGCTTGGCGTATTGGCTGGCGCCAATACGAACCCATCGGCTTTGGCATACGTAAGAGAACAGACCTCAGCCGATTCACCAACCGTAGGCTATGCGAATGTATATCCATTTGCCATGTTCCTGCGCATTGTAACTATACAGATTATTATTTTCGTGTTCGGATAAAAACGGACCCACTTTATACAAAGATTATTAAGGATAAAAAAAAACATTCATGGAAAAGGAGAATGAATTAGGGGCAATCTTAGCCAATTCAGAAGAAAACAAGACATGCAAGTGTGGTAACGAGAAAGGCAACTGCAAGTGTATGGAGATTTCCGAGGCCGAACTTCGTAGAAAACTCGACCTTCTGCTCCGTACAGGAAGCATCCTCATGGAGAGCGCAGCCGACACCTCACGCATCATGCGAACAATGAAACGAGCTGCTGCTTTCTTAGGACTCGACGAGAAATACCTGCATCTCTACATCAACTGGAACGTCCTGATGGTGAACTATAGCGACGAGGAGCACTCGTTCTCTAAGTTCCAGCGCTGCGAGAAGCACGGCATCAACCTGACATCCATTTCAATGATCAGTAAGTTGACCTGGCGTGCCATCAAGGAGGACTATTCGCTCGACCAATATGAGGCAGCACTCAACGAGGTAAAGGCAACTCCTCGCAGTTTCACCCCTTGGCAGGTAGCCATCGGCGGTGGATTTGCCTGCGGTGGATTCTGCATTCAGTTCGGTTGTGACTGGCCAGCATTCTTCTATTGTTCATTGGCAGCCATCCTCGGTTTCCGCCTTCGTATGTTCCTGCCTTCCAAAGGTTGCAATAACTATGTGGCTATCGGTATCTCAGCATTTGTTGCTACTCTTATCGCATGGCTCACCTCTTTCCTTTCGCTCAATCCAAGCATTGCCAACAGCCTGCCAGATTTCATGCATTCTGCTACTCCTTGGCATCCACTGATGGCGTGTGCCCTCTTTATCGTACCGGGTGTACCGCTGATCAACTTTGTGAGTGATATGCTCGACGGGTATATCGAAGTGGGTATGGTAAGAGCACTCAACACATTGCTGATGGTGTTGGCTATGGCTTTCGGTATCGCATTCGCTATCCAGGTATGTCACATCGATAATTTCGTGAAGGATCTCACCATGACTCCTCACCACGAATATTGGGAATTTGCCATCGCAGCAGCCGTATCTGCTATGGGCTTCTCTACCATTTTCAGTATTCCGAGAAGACTGTTGCCAGCAGTAGCCGTAGGAGGTATCATCGCCGTATGTTTCCGTAACTTTGTGAACCTCGGTCCAAGCAATGGCAATATCGGTCTGGATATGGGTTTGAGCATCGGTTCCTTGGCAGGTTCAGCCCTTATCAGTATCATTGTCATCAAGGCCCGTCACTGGTTCCACACTCCTCACCAGTGTATCACGATTCCAAGTGTAATCCCTATGGTACCGGGTGTATTGATGTATCGTGCACTCTTTGCTTTCATTGATATGCACGGTGTGGTAGGTGAGGTTACGGTAGGTATGAACAATGCCATCAAGGCATCGCTTGCTATCATCTGCATCGCTCTGGGTGTAGCCATTCCGAATGTCTTCTTCCGCCGCTTTATTGCAGACAACCGCAAGCGCAAGCTCTTCAATATGCTCGTGGAAAGAAAGAAGAAGAACGGCGAATTTGTGGATTTGCATGAAGTAGAAATCAAATAGAGCCTTATTTCATCAAAAAGAACAAGACTCAATTATTATAATAAGGGTGTGTCATGGAATTATGACACACCCTCTTTTTTCTTCATTATTTTTATTCATCGGATTACGCGGAGTTATCGGATGAATAAAAACAATAACTATAAAGAAAACTGATAAAGAAAGATGAATAAAATGATATCATGAAAATTGATTCTCTGGGCAAGGAAAAATTTACGGCTGGGCAAGGAGAAATTTTTCCCTGGGTAGGGAAAAATAAAAGTGGGTCATGACTCTCGGAAAAGAAGCGCTTCTGATAAATGTCCTGTCCTTTACAAGGATGTAAATATCTTTTCTCATTTTTGATGGCATATTTTGTTTTATTAATGATTTTTTCTTCTTTTTCTCTCCCTATTTCAATTATTTGTTGTATCTTTGCCTTTAAACAGAACCAAAAAGGAATTAAGACTATGAATATAGAACATTTTATTGATAGAATAGAAAAAACAGATGGTCTTTCCCAGACCCTCGGAATGCATTTTATATCAACTCCAGAGCCTGACACGCTCCAAGCCACCATGAAAGTGGATGAAAGAAACAAGCAACCTTTCGGATTCCTCAGTGGGGGTGCCTCACTTGCACTGGCAGAAAATCTGGCAGGTGTAGGTTCGTTGGCACTTTGTCCGGGCCAAATAGCCGTGGGCATCAACGTAAGCGGTACACATGTTCTGGCAGTTTCTGAGGGCGATACCGTTACTGCATTCGGTAAACTCATCCATAAGGGAAGAACCCTGCATACATGGAAAATAGATATCAAGAACTCAGCTGGAGACATCATCTGTACTGTACAGGTAACCAACTACGTCTTCACTCCTAAAAAAGACAGCGGAAAGAAGGTAAACCTGCAGGATGCTGAGGATAAACCGCTACAGGAAGATGATACCCCTATGCAAGCAACAGAAAACCCATCAACCAATCAGGAGGACTAAAACGGCATGTCAGCATTTGCATTTTATCGACTCCCCTATAAAGATCACTATACGTTGGTGATGCAGCATGATGATGATCCCGAAAAACTCAATTCCGTCAATGAACTGAATGGGAAACATGGCTTCGTCATCGCCCCTTTCATGCCTTCGGAAGAATGTCCTATTCTCCTGATGCGCCCCGATGTGGTCAAACACTTCCCTATCCAGGCAGTAACTACAGACAATAAGAAGATTCATTTTCCAGAATCTGTCAGCGAGAAAGAAGCATACCAGAAAGATTTTGAAGATTTCCATCAGCAACTGACCAAGGGAATATTCGACAAAATCGTATTGGCTCGCTGCTCACACCAGAAATCACCTGAAGCAAAAGGACTGAAGGCTGAAGAACTATTCAAGAAGGCCTGCCAGATGTACCCACGCCTCTTTATCGCGCTCGTCTCCACAACCCAATCGGGCACATGGCTCATGGCTACGCCGGAAATACTGCTCAGTGGAAACGGATGCGAATTCAAGACCATGGCCCTGGCTGGAACACATACCGGAGAAGAAACAGTCTGGACGAAGAAGGAACAGGAAGAACAGCAGTACGTATCCGACTATATCGAGGATGTCATCTCAGAATTTACGGATGAATACAGCAAGAAAGGACCTTTCACCACAATGGCTGCCAACCTCTACCATCTTCGTACCGATTTCCTCTTCCGACTGGAAGATACCGACTGCTTGGGCGAGGTACTGGATGCACTCTTTCCTACCCCAGCAATCTGCGGTATTCCCAAGGAAGAAACCCGCCAATACATCCTGGATCATGAAAGTATCAACCGCAAATACTACAGCGGATTCGTGGGTCCCCTCATGCCTTCGGGAGAAACCCAACTCTATGTCTCACTCAGATGCATGAATATACACCAGGGTGGCAGTTTCCAACTTTATGCAGGCGGAGGACTGCTTGCAGAAAGTGAAATGCAGAAGGAATGGGAAGAAACTGAGGCAAAATTAGGAACCATGAGAGCTGTTATCAGCAAGTAATCATACATAAAAAAAAAACAGATTCGTGTTTAGCAATATTGAGAATGTAAATATACTGACCAGTGTACTGAAAAGACATGGAGTCAGGAGAGTTGTGGTATGTCCGGGCAGTCGCAACGCACCACTGGTACATAACCTCAATGAGATAGACGGCATCACCTGTTATCCCGTAACGGATGAGAGAAGTGCAGGATTCGTAGCATTAGGAATGGCCTTGGGTGACCCTTCACCTTGTCCATCCCCAGTAGCGGTATGCGTCACTTCTGGTTCTGCATTACTCAACCTATATCCAGCGGTAGCAGAAGCATACTATCAGAAACTGCCGGTTGTCTTTATCTCAGCAGACCGGCCGGGTGCATGGATTGGGCAACAAGATGGGCAGACCCTTCCACAACCGGATGTATTCGGAACAATGGTCAACAAGAGCGTGAACCTGCCTATTATCACTCCTCGCATTCATAGCGAAGAAGGATGCCAGCCTGCAAATGCCGAAGCTATCAACAGCATGCACGATGAACAGGCATGGCATTGCGAGCGATTGATCAACGAAGCCCTTATCGACTGCAAACACCGCAAGATAGGACCGGTACACATCAATATTCCGATACCGGAACCCCTCTATGAGTTTACATGCCGTCAACTGCCACAAGCCCATAAAGTGGATTACATCCGTTCGGGAATGTGGAGCGGAGATTTCCACTATGGCGATCTGCTTGACTTTCTGGAAGCCAAAAAGCCGATGATAATCATCGGACAAGACTATCCTGCCTCCATACTCTATGGCATCAAGAATATTCAGAACTGGGCAGTCATACTCTGTGAACCAACCGCTTTGGGACTCGACAGTAAGGATCCTGCTGACAGGAAATTTTCGACATCCCAACTGATGACTAACTTTGAAGAAGTACTCTATCAGATAGAAGTCAAAAAAGCAGAAGACCCGGATTTCGATGAAGAAGCCTACCTGCCAGACTTCATTCTCTATACAGGCGGCAACATCGTCAGCAAGCGACTCAAGCAGTTTCTGAGAAAAGCAGCCCAAAAGGCTCAGGTATGGCGAGTGAGCAAGGACGGAGACTATATCGACACCTTCATGCGAACCGACCGGATTTTCCAGGCAAATGTGCATCAGCTGGCAGATGCCATGACCTCCTACGAGCAGAAATATCCAGATGAGGTGAATGATTACCGGGACCTCTGGACGACAGCCTTACGACATGCCAAACGGCACGCCTACGATTATGAACCGGAATACAGCAGCATGGCTACCGTCAGGTATTTTGAACAGGAATTTCATGCCAACTCCAAGAAGGACAGCAGAGAATGCCGCGTATTCTATGGCAACAGTATGGCAATACGCCTGGGTTGTATCTATGCGCATCAATACGTATTCTGCAATAGAGGCGTGAATGGTATCGAGGGAACACTCTCCGCAGCAGCAGGACTATCCATCTATCTCTCGGAATATCATCATCCAGATGCCAAAAAACAACAGAAGGTATTCTGCATCCTGGGCGATCTCAGTTTCTTCTACGACCAGAATGCCCTCTGGAACCAGAACCTCAACGGCAGTCTCCGCATCATCGTACTCAATAATGGCGGTGGCGCCATCTTCGGCAAGTTCAAAGGACTGAAGGAAAGTGCAGCCAGAGAAAACCTCGTGATGGCAGAACACCAGACTTCAGCTGTCAACATCTGTCAGGCAAACGATATCACCTATCTGGGAGCAGACAATATGAAAACTATGAAGTATGGTATTGACCAACTCATCCATTCTGACTCAGAGAGACCGATGCTTCTCGAAGTATTCACCGACATCGATGCAGACAACCGGGCACTGGAAGATTACTTCAAAAGTTTATAAAACGGGATACATTCAATCCCATCCATGAGAATTAGAACAAACATTCATAACATATGAGAAATTGGAAGAAAATAGAAGGATTTGATTTCAAGGAAATCATCTTCGAAGAATACAATCACATCGCAAAGATTACCATCAACCGTGAGCGTTATCGTAATGCTTTCACCCCACTCACCACCTGGGAAATGTCACAAGCCTTCAGCTATTGCCGTGAGTGTCAGGGCATCCGTGTCGTGATTCTGACAGGAGCAGGCGACAAGGCATTCTGTTCGGGAGGCGATATGCACGTGAAAGGCCGTGGTGGCTATGTGGGTTCCGATGGAGTACCACGTCTCAACGTACTCGACGTGCAGATGCAGATACGCCGCTTGCCCAAACCAGTCATCGCCATGGTAAACGGTTATGCCATCGGTGGCGGTCATGTACTCCATGTCATGTGCGACCTGACTATTGCATCAGAGAATGCCATCTTCGGACAGACTGGTCCAAAAGTAGGCAGTTTCGATGCCGGTTTCGGTGCTTCATACCTTGCCCGCATGGTAGGTCAGAAGAAGGCACGCGAAATCTGGTTCCTCTGCAAGCAATATACTGCCAAGGAAGCAGAAGAAATGGGCATGGTGAACAAGGTAGTGCCTTTCGACCAACTGGAAGATACCTGTGTGGAATGGGCAGAAATCATGATGGAACGCTCTCCTCTCGCCCTCCGCATGATCAAGGCAGGTCTGAATGCAGAACTTGACGGACAGGCTGGTATTCAGGAACTGGCAGGAGATGCCACCATGCTTTATTACACGATGGATGAAGCTCAGGAAGGTGGTAAGGCATTCCTGGAGAAGCGCAAACCAAACTTTGACGACTACCCGATGTTCCCATAATTACCTATCATTTCCCATCAAGGAAACATATATCCACAGAAATTTACCTTTTTGGCTACAGATTCATTCTTTTCGGCATTTTTTTCTATAGAAAAACTCATAATACCAAAATATTTTTCTAACTTTGCAGCCGAAATACAAAAGTAATAAAAGTTACAGTAATGAAATTTAAAGGATTAATCTTAGCTATGGCACTCTGTTCAACCATAACAATGGAAGCACAGGGTGCGGGTAAATTTGTTCCATTTAAGTATGGAAACATGGATCAATGGGTAACAAGAAGTATTAAGGAATCAGGAATTATTGGTGGCAACCAAAAGACGCTCTATGAAGTAGGTCCCAACATGTCGCTCTCTGGCAACAACCCATATACCAATAAAGGCGGCTCTCCTTGGGGAACCTCCAATGTCCTGGCTCATGTATCCGGTATCTACAAGACCAACTGTTCTGTATATCGTGATACCCATGCCGGTCATGGCCATTGTGCCAAACTCGTCACCCATATCGAGAAGGTGAAGGTGCTCGGCCTTATCAACATCAAGGTACTGGCAGCCGGTTCTCTCTTCCTGGGCGATGTACGTGAACCTATCACGGGTACCAAGGATGGTCCGAAGGCTATCAACTGGGGTATTCCTTTCACCGCCCGTCCAAAGGCTTTGAGATACGACTACAAGACTCACCTCAGCACCAGTCCTAACCGCATCAAGCAGACGGGGTTCAGCAGTGCCTCTACCGTAGCGGGGCATGACTATGCCGTAACTCTCCTTTATCTGCAGAAACGTCATGAGGATGCCAGAGGCAATATTACCGCCAAGCGCGTAGGTACCGTAGTGGTGAAATATGGCAAGAGTACCAGTGGATGGGTGGAAAATGCCACTTACGAGATACATTATGGCGATATCCGCCACATGGCAGGATATAATGCATCTCTTATGGGACTTCGTACTACCGACTATGCACGCAACAGCAAGGGCAAGAGCGTACCTGTAAAGGAAGTAGGATGGGCAGCTGCCAATGAAACTCCAACTCATCTCGTATTACAGTTCTCTTCCTCTCATGGCGGAGCATATATCGGAACTCCAGGAAACACATTCTGGATAGACAATGTGGGACTCGTTTATTAATCGCGTCCCACACCTTATTATATATATAAGAAGCAACAATATCTTATTTAGGAAAAATAGTATCATGAAGCATCTACTCATGTGCCTCATCTGGCTTGCTTTGTCAGAACCTTCTTGTGCCAAAGCGCGAACTGATTATCTTCCAGTAGACAGCATCCATGTGATGACTGCCGAGGAGTCTGATACCCTCAACACTCCTGCGAAAAAGAAATCTCTCATAACGAGATTTCTCGACTATTTCAATGATGCCAACAAAAACAAGAAGCATAAGAAATTCGACTTCAGCATCATCGGCGGTCCACACTACAGTACCGACACCAAACTGGGGTTAGGACTTGTGGCAGCAGGACTCTATCGCACCAATCCCAACGATACGATTCTGCCTCCCTCCAACGTATCACTCTTCGGTGATGTGAGCACTGTAGGATTCTACATGTTGGGCATCAGGGGTACCCACATTTTTCCACAGGATAAGTACCGTGCCGACTATACCGTCTATTTCTATTCCTTTCCCTGCGACTACTGGGGCATGGGATACGACATGGGAAATGACGACAGTAACAAGAGTGAGATGAAGCGATGGCAAGCCCGCATCAAGGGTAGTTTTCTCTTCCACCTGGGAAGCAACTTCTACATCGGTCCCATGGTGAGCTATGACTATGTGATAGGTAAAAACGTAGAACGTCCAGAACTGCTCAACGGCATGGACAGACATACCTGGAATTTAGGTGCCGGTTTCTCTGCCGTCTATGATTCAAGAGATGTGCTCACCTATCCACATCAAGGTCTCTACATCAACCTGACCCAATGTTTCCGACCACGCTTCATGGGCAACGATTATGCTTTCAGTACCACCGAACTGCAAGTAGATGCCTACCAGAAAGTATGGAAGGGCGCCATCCTGGCAGAGGATTTCCGTACAATGCTCAATTTCGGCAACCCGTCTTGGGGCATGATGGCTCTCTTGGGCAACAGCAACTCCATGCGCGGATACTACGAAGGACGATATAGGGACAAACATAAGATGGAGGCGCAGGTGGAACTTCGCCAACATATATGGAAGCGCAACAGTCTGACCGTCTGGGTAGGTGCCGGAACCGTATTCAGCAAGTTCAGCAACATCCGTTCCCGACACATCCTGCCTAACTACGGATTAGGATACCGCTGGGAATTCAAGAAGAATGTAAATGTACGCCTTGACTACGGATTCGGAAAAGCAGGACAATCTGGATTTCTGTTTAGTATCAACGAGGCATTTTAATCAAAAAATAATGAACTTTATCAATAAAGACAATTTCAATAAGCTACTCTATATCTATGCGACGCTGGCACTACTGTTGCCCAACATCGTTCTCTGTATCACGGAGCGCCTGTCACTCTGGGCGAGTGCCACCAATATCATACTGCCATTGGGCATCTATATGCTACTGATGTCACTCTGCAAGAAAACGGGCAAGATGATATGGATATGCTTCATCATGATCTTCTTTGCAGCATTCCAGCTGGTACTCCTCTACCTCTTCGGTAAAGGAGTGATAGCCGTGGATATGTTCCTCAACCTCGTGACCACCAATCCTGGTGAGGCTATGGAACTGCTCGACAATCTGGTACCAGCCGTGGCCGGAGTATTCATCGTATATCTACCGCTGCTCATCTTAGGAATCATATCCATCAGAAGCAAGCGGTGGGCTCCACTATCGAGCAACTGGCAGAGAAGAATGCATAAATGGGGAGCCTCAACAACGATAACAGGTCTGCTCTTCCTGGGCTTTACATATTGGTTTTCAAACAATTACAAGTTACAGGATCAGCTCTACCCTGCCAATGTATTCTACAATCTCGGCTTAGCCGTGCAGCGCTACAACGCCTCAGTAAATTATCAGGAAGCTTCCCAGAATTTCCGATTCAATGCTACCTCTACCCATCCTGCCGATTCCTGTGAAGTATATGTGATGGTAGTGGGCGAAACAGCCAGAGCACACAATTTCAGTCTCTATGGTTACCAACGTGATACCAATCCACTGCTCGGCAAGACAGCAGGACTCGTGGCATTCGACAAGGTGACAACCCAGTCGAACACAACCCACAAGAGCGTGCCGATGCTCCTTTCGGCAGCCTCAGCCAGCGACTTCGAGCGTCTGTTCCACGAAAAGGGAATCCTGGCAGCCTTCAGGGAAGCCGGTTTCCATACCGTTTTCCTGAGCAATCAACTCCCCAACCATTCCTTCATCGACTTCCTGGGTGAACAGGCTGACGAATGGGCTTTCATCAAAACCGGAGACAGAAACGAGGCTTTCAACAAGACGTATGGTCAAACATTCGACAAAATGTACGGGCAGGGAAAACTGGCCAAGATGGACGAAAAAGGCAATGTCTATGATGCAGACCTGTTGCCAATTCTCGACCAGATACTGAGCAGAAAACATCAGAAACTCTTCATCGTGCTCCATACATACGGATCACACTTCAACTATATGGAACGCTATCCGCGAAACATGGCGCATTTCCAGCCAGACAGCCAGAGTGATGCCAAAGCAGAAAACCGCCGCGACCTGTTGAACGCTTACGACAATACCATCCGCTATACCGACTACGTATTGCACAGCATCATCGAACGTCTGCAGAAGAAAGGCGGCATGAGTGCCATGCTCTATACAAGCGACCACGGAGAGAATATCTTCGATGACAGCAGGAAACTCTTCCTACATGCCGCGCCACGTGCTTCGCATTATGAACTGGACGTACCTTTCTTGATTTGGACATCAAGGAGTTATGAGCATCAGGAACCAAGAGTAGATGCGGCTCTCTCCCAGAATAAATATAAGGAGATACAAAGCAGCCGTTCTGCCTTCCACACGATGCTACAGCTCGGCGGTATTGCCACCCGATACCGTATAGACAGATATTCCGTAGCAAATTCGGGCTACCATCCAGAGCCTCTGCTATATCTCAACGACCATGATGAAGCAATTCCGCAAGCCGACTGTGGATTTGACAAATAGAAAACCAGATAAAAGAAAACAAGAAAGAAAATAGCAAATAGAAAGAAGATTGATAGATAAAATGAAAAATAATTCATTTTTTATCTCTTTTACGAAAAAAAGTAGTATCTTTGCCCTTGAAAGTGTCATAAGGATACTTTCAAGGGCAAATGCATTCATATAGATGAATCTAAAATATAAACAACAAAGAATTAAACAATAAAGTTTAAACATACATTAAAGACTAAAAAACAAAAGAAAATGGAACAGATTAAAAACGATCAGCTCACATTGGAGATTTCATCTCTCGGCGCAGAACTTCAGAGTATCAAGGATGCCAATGGTAATGAATATCTTTGGGATGGTGACGAGAAGTACTGGAATCGCCACTCACCAATCCTCTTCCCTATCGTATGCGGTTTGTGGAAGAACACCTATCGCATTGACGGCAAGGAATATACACTCACACGTCATGGCTTCGCCCGTGATACAGAGTTCAAGTTGGTTGGCAAAACTGCTGACCGTCTCACCTTCGCCCTCATCGATAATGAGGAGACCCTGAAGAATTATCCTTATCATTTCAATCTTGCCATCTCTTACCGTCTGGAAGGCAACGAGATTCACGTTATCTGGCATGTAGAAAACACTGATGACAAGGAAATCATGTTCCAGATTGGCGGTCACCCAGCATTCCTGGTTCCAGGTTGCAAGAAGGGCGAGGAGATGAAGGCAACTCTGAAACTCGACAACGAAGCACCTGTTCGCCTGTATGGTAACGTGGGCGGATGCATCGACCGCCAGGCTAAGGAGACCGTGGAAACTGAGAAGGGTATCTGGGAAGTAAACGAGGAGACCTTTGCAGAGGATGCGGTAATCTTCGACAAGAGCCAGGTAAAGCAGGTGAGCATTCTCAACGAACAGGGTGAACCTCACGTAACATTAGAATTCAAGACTCCTGCCGTAGGTATCTGGAATCCAACAGGCAAGCATGCTCCATTCGTCTGCATCGAACCATGGTATGGATTGAGCGACTGGGCAGAGTTTGACGGCGAATTTAAGGACAAATATCTGATGAACCGCCTCCAGCCAGGAGCAAGTTTCATGAGTGAGTATATTATTAGAATCGAAAAATAACATACAACAACTTAATATTCAACATTAAACATTACAAAAAATGAAAGAAGAAATGAACCTCCCCGAAAACGCTTTCAGAGAGCTGAAAGACGGGGAAGAGTACAAGCCGCTGATGTCGCCCGACAAGATTTATCCTGAGGTGAACGGATGGTCAGTGACTTGGGGTATCGTGATGGCAATCATCTTCTCTGCAGCCGCAGCCTATCTGGGGCTGAAGGTAGGTCAGGTTTTTGAGGCAGCCATCCCTATCGCTATCATCGCAGTAGGCGTCAGCACCGCTACCAAGCGCAGCAAGGCTCTTGGCGAGAATGTCATCATCCAGAGTATCGGTGCCTGTTCGGGAGCTGTGGTAGCAGGTGCTATCTTCACCTTGCCTGCCATCTATATCCTGCAGGCTAAGTATCCAGACATGACAACTTCATTTATGAAGATCTTCATGGCTTCGGCTCTCGGTGGTGTGCTCGGCATCTTGTTTCTGATACCTTTCCGCAAGTATTTCGTAAGCGATATGCACGGCAAGTATCCTTTCCCAGAAGCGACTGCTACCACACAGGTACTGGTAAGCGGTGCCAAGGGCGGCGATCAGGCAAAACCTTTGCTTATCGCTGGTCTGGTAGGTGGTCTCTATGACTTCATCGTTGCCAGTTTGGGATGGTGGAACGAAAACTTTACTTCCCGCGTAGTCGGTTGGGGTTGCGACCTTGCTGACAAGGCAAAACTCGTATTCAAGGTGAATACTGGAGCTGCCGTACTCGGTCTGGGTTACATCATCGGTTTGAAATATGCCTTCTACACCTGCTTGGGTTCACTCGTCGTATGGTGGTTGATTGTACCAGGTATGAGCATTGCTTTCCACGACAGTGTGCTGAGTGCCTGGGATCCAAGTATCGTGAAGACCGTAGGGGCTATGAGTCCTGAAGAAATCTTCAGAGCATACGCCCGCAGTATCGGTATCGGTGGCATTGCCATGGCAGGTATCATCGGTATCATCAAGAGTTGGGGTATCATCAAGAGCGCTGTAGGTTTGGCTGCACAAGAACTGAAGGGCAAGAGCGATGTGGACGAAAACGTGAAGCGTACTCAACGTGACATTTCTTTCAAGATTATCGCTATCGGTTCAATTGTAACCATCCTCATCACCTTCCTCTTCTTCTGGTTTGGTGTGATGGAGGGCAATCTCCTCTTCGCCGTCATCGCCATCCTGCTGGTAGCTGTTATCGCTTTCCTCTTTACAACCGTGGCTGCCAATGCTATTGCCATCGTAGGTTCTAATCCTGTATCAGGTATGACCCTGATGACACTCATCTTCGCTTCTGTAGTGATGGTGGCTGTAGGACTGAAAGGTCCAGGCGGTATGTTGGCAGCGCTGATCATGGGTGGTGTGGTATGTACTGCATTATCAGTGGCAGGTTCATTTATCACCGACCTCAAGATAGGTTACTGGCTCGGTACCACTCCTAAGAAACAGGAGGGTTGGAAATTCCTCGGTACTCTGGTAAGTGCTGCAACAGTAGGCGGTGTGATGATGCTTCTGAATGAGACTTACGGTTTTGCATCCGGTTCTCTCGCTGCTCCTCAGGCAAATGCCATGGCTGCCGTCATCGACCCATTGATGAATGGTGTGGGTGCTCCTTGGGTACTCTACGGCATCGGTGCTGTCATCGCCATCGTACTCACCTATTTCAAGATTCCAGCATTGGCTTTTGCGCTCGGTATGTTCATTCCATTGGAGCTGAATGTCCCACTGTTGGTAGGTGGTGCCATCAACTGGTATGTGACTTCCCGCTCTAAGGATGCCAAGGTGAATAATGAACGCGGCGAAAAGGGTACACTCATCGCCAGCGGTTTTATTGCCGGTGGTGCCCTGATGGGTGTAGTGAGTGCGCTGCTCAAATTTGGCGGCATTGAAGCCAGCATCGCTGAAAGCTGGTGGGTCAACCCTATGTCAGAGGTTTGTTCGCTCATTGCTTATGTCCTCTTGATAGGTTTCTTTATCAGAGCTACAAAGAAGTAATCAAGGAACTATAATCCATAAAAGAGCGATATTTTATGGTTTCTAACAAAAAAAGTAGCAAAATATTTGGAGATTTCAAATAATCGCTTTATCTTTGCATCCCAATCCAAGCGTTTCAGGCTTATGGATTGGGATGTTTTGGTATCATCATTGAGAAAAGACAGATTCGGGGTTGACTGGATTTGACGGCGAGATGAAATGGTACGTAAGCACGCGGAGGCTCGTTGGCTACCTCCTAAATCTTAGTGAACAAAAAATTAATTGGCGAAAATAACTACGCTCTCGCTGCCTAATCGAAGTACAGTAGATTAGCTTTATTCCGTCACTAGGTGATGGAACGGGACATCGCTCAACGGATGTAGTTCCGAATCTTGTTGGTCAAGCGGTGCAGGCAAATCGGAAATAGCTCGGGTAGGCCTCGATGCTCGGGTGAAATTTTAGAGGATAAGGGTATGATTGGTGGTCCAGGTCTTGTCATACTTCGAAAATCAAAGGCTGGAATAAGCGTGTAGAAAGCGTATGGTTTCCTTGTGCGGACGAGGGTTCGATTCCCTCCAGCTCCACTTCTACGAAAAAGAGGGTGTGTCATAAGTTCATGACATACCCTCTTTTTGGTAGAAGTGGCCTTACACTTTGAACTATATTAGCCACAAAACACCAACATTTTGCAAGCAAAACTCGATATAAAAGAACACAAAGACACTACAAGCAATTATTCTATTGATATTTTATCACATATAAAACAAAATCACTTTCAATCTGAAAGAATTAAATACCCTATTGCTTACAATTCAAAAGAACTCATAAAATAGTTGATAAAAATAGATTATTTTTTCTTTGTTTTTCGACAAAACGTCGTATCTTTGCAGTCGTAAACAAACAAATAGTCATAAAAACAACAAAATGACTATCACTATGTTAATTTCCACAAAAGAATTTAACTTCTTTAAAGGGATAAAACAAGAGAATGAAGAGATTATCAATCGCATATAGGTTCTGATCTCATGCAAGAGAAACCAGGATTCATGCGAGAAGTATCAAACTTAAAGGACAACACAATATGAAAGAAACAGTTCATTTCACAAAGATGCATGGAGCTGGAAATGATTACATTTATGTAGATACCCAGTTGTACGACATCCCCGACCCAGAAAAGGCAGCTATAGCCTGGAGTGCTTATCACACAGGTATTGGAAGCGATGGACTGGTTCTTATCGGCAAACCAAAGGATAGCAGAAGAGCAGACTACTCCATGCGCATCTTCAATGCTGATGGCTCTGAAGCCATGATGTGTGGTAATGCAAGTCGCTGTATCGGAAAATATCTTTATGAAAAAGGATTGACCCGAAAAGACACCATACGGCTTGAAACACTATCAGGCGTCAAGATATTGAAATTGCATATTCAGGATAATCATAAAATTGTAGATTCGGTAACAGTAGATATGCTGAAACCCAAATTGGAAAATCCTGAGCAATTCATAGGTCCTTCTGTACTTGCTGCAGACGAAAGAATCTTTGAAGGCACTTACGTTTGTATGGGAAATCCACATTTCGTAACTTTCGTGGATGACATCGATACTATCGACATCGCCCACTATGGAAAAATCCTCGAAAGAGACCAAGCCTTTCCTCAACGCTGTAACATCGAATTTGCACAATTGACAGATACAGACATCATTAGAACACGAGTTTGGGAAAGAGGAAGCGGAATAACAATGGCCTGTGGAACAGGGGCTTGTGCCACAGCTGTAGCCGCATTCCTTACCAAGCGTGCTGGACGAAAAAGCAGTATCGTGATGGATGGAGGAACTTTGCAAATCGAATATAACGAGGAAGACGAACACGTATATATGACTGGTCCTGCAGCCTTCGTATTCGAGGGTGAGATTCTGTTAAATGAGAAATGAGAAATGAGAAATTTAGCTGCATTCACGAAATTAACATTAAACATTTAGCATTTAGCATTAAAATAAAAAGAACGCAAACTTAAATAATAATGGTCTAAGAGAAATATCTGAAAAGACAATTCTTAAAGATCGCAATAAAAGGAGAACAACAATATGGCATTAGTAAATGAACATTTCCTGAAGTTGGCAAGCAATTATCTTTTTGCCGACATCGCAAAGAAGGTGAAAGCCTACAAGATTGCTCACCCTAAGCAGCAAGTTATCAGCTTAGGTATCGGTGACGTAACCCAACCTCTCTGCCCTGCCGTCATCAAGGCAATGCACAAGGCGGTGGATGAGATGGCAGTACAGGCTTCTTTCAGAGGTTATGGACCGGAAAGAGGTTATGATTTCCTCCGTGAGGCCATTATCAAGAACGATTTCTTACCTCGTGGCATTCATCTCGACGTAAATGAGGTTTTCGTAAACGATGGAGCCAAAAGCGATACAGGAAATATTCAGGAAATCTTGAGATGGGATAACAACATCGGTGTCACCGACCCGATTTACCCTGTATATATCGACTCTAATGTGATGATAGGTAGAGCAGGAGTATTCGAGAATGGCAGTTGGAGTAACGTAACTTACATGCCTTGCAACGACGGGAATGGTTTCACTCCACAGATACCGGATCATCGTGTTGACATGATTTATCTCTGTTATCCAAACAACCCTACAGGAACCGTCATCACGAAAGAAGAACTTCGCAAGTGGGTAAACTACGCCATCAAGAATGAAAGCATCATCCTCTATGACGCTGCCTACGAAGCATATATTACAGATCCAGAGATTCCTCATTCTATCTACGAAATACGTGGAGCAAGAAAGGTAGCTATTGAATTCCACAGCTATTCGAAGACTGCTGGTTTCACAGGAGTGCGTTGTGGTTACACCATCGTACCAAAAGACCTGAAAGCCAAAACACTATCTGGAGAGGAAGTGGCATTGAATCCTATCTGGGACCGCCGCCAATGTACCAAGTTCAATGGTACCAGCTACATTTCACAACGAGCTGCCGAAGCTATCTACACCCCAGAGGGCAAAGAGCAGGTAAAGGCTACCATCAACTACTATATGGAGAATGCTCGCTATATGAGAGAAAAACTTCAGGAACTCGGTTTGAAAGTTTATGGTGGTGAAAATGCACCTTATCTCTGGGTAAAGACTCCTAACGATACACCAAGTTGGAAATTCTTCGAAGAGATGCTCTATGGAGCCAGCGTAGTCTGCACACCAGGTGTAGGTTTCGGTCCTTCAGGAGAAGGCTACATCCGACTTACTGCCTTCGGCGAGCATGAGGATTGCAAGGAAGCCATGGAGAGAATAGCAAAGTGGCTGGGAAAATAAACATTCCAACAGATAAAAAATTGAATATCAGAAATTTTAAATTATATAAGGTATGAGCAACTTAAGATTTGAAGCTGTTTCAGAGGCTTCCAAGAGAAAGCCTGTTGAGGTAACCGCTCCGAGCGAGCGACCAAGTGAATTCTTCGGAAAGAAGGTATTCAACCGACAGAAGATGTACAAGTATCTCCCTGCAGACGTCTATGAGAAACTGGTAGATGTCATCGACAACGGAGCTCGTCTCGACCGTAACATCGCCAACGCCGTAGCCAAAGGCATCAAGCAGTGGGCTGACGAGAATGGCGTAACCCACTACACCCACTGGTTCCAGCCACTGACAGAAGGTACTGCCGAGAAGCACGATGCCTTCATCGAGCACGATGGCAAGGGTGGTATGATCGAGGAATTTTCAGGCAAGTTGCTCGTTCAGCAGGAGCCTGATGCATCATCTTTCCCATCTGGCGGTATCCGCTCTACTTTTGAGGCTCGCGGTTATTCTGCATGGGATCCAACATCTCCTGTATTCATCATCGACGATACACTCTGTATCCCTACCGTCTTCATCTCTTACACAGGTGAGGCTCTCGACTATAAAGCTCCATTGCTCCGTTCATTGCACGCTGTAAACGTAGCAGCAACAGAGGTTTGCCACTACTTCAACCCTGATGTCAAGAAAGTTATTTCCAATCTCGGTTGGGAGCAGGAGTACTTCCTGGTAGATGAAAGCTTGTATGCTGCACGTCCTGATCTGATGCTGACTGGTCGCACCCTGATGGGTCACGATTCTGCAAAGAACCAGCAGATGGACGACCACTACTTCGGCGCCATCCCAGAGCGTGTTCAGGCTTTCATGAAGGATTTGGAAATCCAGGCTCTCGAGCTCGGTATTCCTTGCAAGACCCGTCACAACGAGGTAGCACCAAACCAGTTTGAGTTGGCACCTATCTTTGAGGAGACCAACCTTGCCGTTGACCACAACATGCTCTTGATGAGCTTGATGAAGAAGGTGGCTCGCCATCACGGTTTCCGCGTACTTCTCCATGAGAAGCCATTCGCAGGCATCAACGGTTCTGGTAAGCACAACAACTGGAGTCTCGCTACTGATACCGGCATCCTGCTTCATGGTCCAGGCAAGACACCAGAGGATAACCTCCGTTTCGTAGTCTTCATCACAGAGACTTTGATGGGTGTATATAAGCACAATGGTTTGCTCAAGGCTTCTATCATGAGCGCTACCAATGCGCATCGTCTGGGCGCCAACGAGGCACCTCCAGCAATCATCTCTTCATTCCTCGGCAAGCAGTTGACCGACCTTCTCGAGCACATTGAGAAAGCCGACAAGAAGGATCTCTTCACCGTAGCTGGCAAGCAGGGCATGAAGTTGGATATCCCTGAGATTCCAGAGTTGATGATTGATAACACCGACCGTAACCGTACATCTCCATTTGCCTTCACCGGTAACCGTTTCGAGTTCCGTGCAGTAGGTTCTGAGGCTAACTGTGCATCAGCGATGATTGTATTGAACACCGCCGTAGCCGAGGCTTTGACCGACTTCAAGAAGCGTGTGGATGAGTTGATTGCCAAGGGTGAGGACAAGACTTCTGCCATCATCGATATCGTTCGTCAGGATTTGAAGACCTGCAAGCCTATCCGTTTCGACGGCAATGGTTACTCAGATGAGTGGGTAGAGGAAGCTGCTAAGCGTGGTCTGGACTGCGAGAAGAGCTGTCCAAAGATCTTTGAGCGTTATCTCGACCCTGCATCTATCAAGATGTTCGAGGATATGGGTGTCATGAAGAAGAACGAGTTGGAAGCCCGTAACGAGGTGAAATGGGAGACCTACACCAAGAAGATTCAGATTGAGGCTCGTGTAATGGGCGACTTGAGCATGAACCACATCATCCCTGTGGCTACTCACTATCAGAGTCAGTTGGCCAAGAATGTGGAGAACATGATTGATATCTTCGGTGACGAGGAAGGCAAGAAGTTGACTGCCCGCAACATCAATATCATCAAGAAGATTGCCGAGCGCACTCAGATTATCGAGACCGGTGTTGAGGAGTTGGTTAATGCCCGCAAGGTGGCCAATAAGATTGAGAACGAGCACGATAAGGCGATTGCTTATCATGACACAGTAGCTCCAAAGATGGAGGAGATCCGTTATCAGATTGATAAGTTGGAGTTGGCAGTAGCCGATGAGCTCTGGACATTGCCTAAGTATCGTGAACTCTTGTTCATCCGCTAATCAGCAATGTCTTCAAAATAGATAAGACATATTTCTGACAGATAAAAAAAACAAAGCTCTAACAAGAGCTACTCTTCATCAGATATAAAATTGAACGATCAATCTATTTCTTTTATTGGTTGTTTAAGTTTGCGCGGAGTGTGGTTGTGAAATCACGCTCCGCTTTTTTATATATGCAGAAAAAAACTGTAATAAGCTTCATTGCCCGATGAAGCCTACTTCAACTATCAATGAAGCCTGTTTCGATGACTAACGAAGCAGACACCCTTTGCTATATACTCCTCACCAGATTCTGATTATACGCATTTCTCCATCAGTACAAAGGTGATAAAGCCCAGGAGAAGGGCGTAGGTGGCTTGCTTCTGAAAGCCATGGGCATGGGTTTCAGGAATCATCTCATCGCTCGTTACATAAAGCATGGCACCACCGGCAAAACCCAACATAACGGGGAGGAAAGTAGAAGAGGCTGAACCCAAGCCAAAACCCAACAGGATGCCTGCCACTTCGAGCAGGGCGATGAAAATGGAGATAAAGAAGGTACGGGCTGCAGAAACGCCTGCCATCATCAAAGGAGCGATGATGACCATTCCCTCAGGGATATTCTGCAGGGCGATACCGAAGGAAACGCCCCACTCCGTTGCTCCTTCTGTAGAACAGACGCTCACACCTGCCGCCATCCCTTCAGGCAGTTTGTGCAGGGCTATCGCCATCACGAAAAGCATCACATGGCTGAGCCTGGCATTGTTGCGATGCTCCTCGGGATCGAGTCCGGTGATGTGATGAAGATGAGGAGTAACCAGATCGAGCACGTTCAGGAATAAGGCTCCAGCCATCACGCCGATCACCACTAGCCACCATAGACTGGTCTGTTCGAAGGCTGGCACTATCAGTCCCAGCGTGGAAGCCGCCAGCATGATTCCGGCACAATATCCCAACACAGCATCGTTCCATTTATGGGGCAATTCCTTGACGAAGAAACCCAAAATGGCACCGATAATCGTGGCACCGCAAAGTCCGGCGGCACTAATCAATACGTTTGTCATTGCATTTTGTTTTTAACCTATAAAATATATCGAAGTTATCAGTAATGTATGTGAAGATGCAGATACTTGATAGAAGATAAAAAAGCATGGACAACCCTCACGGTCATCCATGCCCATCTATTTCGTATCTGATCTATTCTATTTTTATAAAATGTGTATGCCATGGTGAAATTGGTTTCCTCCAATTTCGCATAATCGCACCTATTTCAACTTCTTATAACCGTAAGATGCGTTATTGCCCAACTGCTCTTCAATGCGGATAAGCTGGTTGTACTTGGCCATACGGTCGGTACGACTCATAGAACCCGTCTTGATCTGACCAGAGTTAGTTGCGACAGCTATATCAGCAATTGTAGTATCCTCGGTTTCACCAGAACGATGGGAAGTAACGGTGGTGTAACCATGGCGATGAGCCATCTCGATAGCATCCAGTGTCTCGGTGAGAGAACCAATCTGGTTTACCTTGATGAGGATAGAGTTGGCAGCACCCATCTTGATACCCTTCTCCAGGAACTTCACGTTGGTAACAAAGAGATCGTCACCTACCAACTGGCAACGGTCGCCGATGGCAGCGGTCAACTTCACCCAGTTGTCCCAATCGTTCTCATCAAGACCATCCTCGATAGAATCGATAGGATATTTGGTAATCAGTTCCTCCAGGAACTTAATCTGCTCAGCAGCAGTCAGTTTCTTACCATTAGGATCCTTCTTCTTGCCATCCTTCAACTGGCGGTAATCGTAGAACCACTCACCATTCTCCTGAACGGCAAACTCGCTGGCAGCACAGTCCATGGCAATCTTCACATCCTTACCTGGCTCATAACCGGCATCCTTGATAGCCTGACAGATACTGTCGAGTGCATCCTCTATACCATCGAGTGCAGGAGCGAAACCGCCCTCATCACCTACGGCAGTAGAAAGGCCACGGCTCTTCAGGAGCTTAGCCAAAGCATGGAACACCTCAGCACCCATACGGATAGCCTCCTTCTCGGAAGGAGCACCCACAGGACGGATCATGAACTCCTGGAAGGCGATAGGCGCATCAGAGTGAGCACCACCATTGATGATGTTCATCATAGGAACAGGAAGGGTGTAAGTATTGCAACCGCCAATGTAGCGATACAATGGGATGTGGAGATACTCAGCAGCAGCATGAGCCACAGCCAGAGAAACACCGAGGATGGCATTGGCACCCAAATTAGACTTGGTCTTGGTACCGTCGAGTTCCAACATCTTATAATCGATGGCACGCTGCTCCAAGGCAGAAAAACCTACCAAAGCCGGAGCAATCACCTGATTCACGTTCTCCACAGCCTTCAAGACGCCCTTGCCGCCATAGCGGTTCTTGTCGCCATCACGAAGTTCCAAAGCCTCGTTCTCGCCAGTTGATGCACCAGAAGGAACCGATGCACGACCTACGACACCTGACTTCAATGAAACTTCAACCTCTACTGTAGGATTGCCACGAGAATCCAAGATTTCTCTTGCATGAACATTTTCGATAATCATAATACTATAATACTTTTAATTACATTAAACATTTTTTCCGAGTGCAAATTTAGATATTATCTGATAAACCACCAAATTTCGGACATCATCAAAACTAGGTATTTGCCAAGAAATACCTACTTATAAGTATGCAGTAAATCACCATTTATCACTTCCCCATCACTTTCCCGATAATCTCCTCGAAATCTTCCTTCTGCATGGCGCCCATCTGCATAGTGGGATTGCCCTTCATCGGGATGAAAAGGAAGGTAGGGATGCTGCGGATGCCGAAGACGGAAGCCAACTCGGGTTCCTGATCGATATCCACCTTATAGAAATCTATCTTGCCGGCATATTTCCCGGCAAGAGATTCTACCATGGGAGCCATCATCTTACAAGGTCCACACCAGGTGGTGTAGAAATCAATGATGGCAGGACGGGAACCAGCAAATACCCACTCATCAGGATGAGACTCGTAATCCATGATTTTCTTCTTGAAGTCAGAAGCGGTGAGCACATTCACCTTTCCCAAAGCGACAGTTTCCTCCTTTTGTGTCACCTGCGCCTTATTTGACGCCTTCTTCATACAGCCCACAAAACAAATAGGAAGAGCTATAAAAAACAGCAAAAACGCCTGCTTGAAACTGGTATGAATATTCATCATAAGCAATTTATTGTTTAAGTCTATTATACTTTATTATTATACTCTATCTATTTTTCTTATGCAAAGATAATGCAAACGAGCGCAATGAAAACTTGTTTTCAAATTGCCGAGTGCAGCTTATCTTATGCAAAGATAAGCAAAAAAATGAAAGATTTCTCTCTTTTTAATCATTTTTATATTCTAATCCTAAACAGACAAGAAAGATATGTTAAATCTTCTTTACAAATCATACAACCAATTGTTTTTTTCCGTATCTTTAGACCATTAAAATAATGTCTAACCTTTTAAAACCGAATGTCATGAAAATAGGTATTCCAAAAGAAATCAAGAATAATGAGAACCGCGTGGGAATGACCCCTGCTGGAGTAGCTGAGTTCATTCTTCATGGTCATGAAGTAGTAGTACAACACACTGCTGGCGAAAACAGTGGTTTTGCTGATGAAGAGTATATAAAGGTTGGAGCAAAAATCCTTCCCGACATTCAGAGTGTTTACCGAGAAGCAGAAATGATAGTCAAGGTAAAGGAACCAATTGCTGAGGAATATCCCCTCATCCACAAAGACCAGCTGGTATTTACCTACTTCCATTTCGCCTGCGACAGAGCTCTTACCGACGCTATGATCAAAAGCGGTGCCATATGTCTTGCCTATGAAACCGTGGAAACTGATGACCATCATCTGCCTCTGCTCATTCCGATGAGCGAAGTAGCTGGAAGAATGGCCACCATCAATGGCGCATACTACCTGCAGAAAAACAAGGGAGGAAAAGGCAAACTTATGAGCGGAGTGCCTGGAGTAAACCGTACCAAAGTTCTGATACTGGGCGGTGGAACCGTAGGAGAGGCTGCTGCAAGAATGGCTGCCGGACTGGGAGCTGACGTATGGATTACAGATATCAGTCTGCCTCGTCTTCGCCAACTGGAGATGGAACTACCTATCAATGTACATACACTCTACTCCAATGAGCACAATATTCGAAAGGTATTGCCTGATGTTGATCTTGTGGTGGGCAGCGTACTTGTTCCAGGTGATAAAGCCCCTCATCTTATCACGAAGGACATGTTGAAATTGATGGAACCTGGCACCGTACTTGTGGATGTAGCTATTGACCAAGGTGGTTGCTTCGAAACATCCCATCCTACCACCCATTCCGATCCTATCTACATAATAGATGGCATCGTACATTACGCCGTAGCCAACATTCCTGGAGCCGTACCTCATACTTCTACTACAGCTTTGACCAATGCCACGTTGAAGTACGCCATAGCTCTTGCCGACAAGGGATGGAAACAGGCTTGCAAAGACAACAAGGCTCTGTATCGGGGACTGAACATCGTAAATGGGAAGATTGTCTTCAAGGCAATAGCCGATGTTTTCGGATTGGAGTACGAAGAAATAGCTCTATAATCCCTCCACAACAGAAAAAATCATTTTCTGCTTGCATATTTAAAATAAAACCCTTATCTTTGTCCGATAAAAAATAGCTCTAATCATAAACACAAATATATTAAAATTATGAATTTAAAACGATCTAAACTTTCGTTTACAGGACAAATCTTTTTGGCACTCATTCTGGCCATCATTGCAGGTTGTCTCATGCAGAGCGCACCTGAAGTTGCTAACGACTACATCAAGCCTTTTGGTGTAATCTTCCTGAACTTGCTCAAGTTCATCGTAGTACCATTGGTGATGCTCTCGATTATCGCAGGTATCATCTCGATGGAGGACATTTCCAAGGTAGGTAAGCTCGGAATCCGAGCCCTCATCTATTTTACCCTTACCACCATCGCTGCCGTATCGGTGAGTCTTGTAGTTTCCACTTGTCTGAAGGGCTACTTCCCACTCATCAAGCTGCCAGCAGCTGAAGGCGACATCCAGGTACACGACATTACATTCATGGACCAGATAGTCAACATGTTTCCAAACAATGCCGTGCTTCCATTCAGCGAAGCCAATATGATGCAAGTCATCGTCATCACCCTGTTCTTTGGATTTGCCATCGTACATGTGGGTGAAAAGGCGAAACCAGCCAAGGAGATTCTCCTGAGTTTCAATGAAATCGTACAGAAGATATTGGGTTATATTCTGAATATGGCTCCTATAGGTGTGTTCTGCATGCTCACCCCTGTTGTGGCAACCAATGGACCACAGGTAGTAGGTTCGTATGCGAGCCTCATCGGCGCCGATTATCTCTGTTTCCTGATCCACGCCCTCATCATCTATACGCCAAGCGTCTATTTCCTGGGAGGTATGAATCCTCTCAAGTTCTTCCAGAAGATGACACCGGCAATGATGTTTGCTTTCTCCAGTGCATCCAGCGTAGCAACCATTCCTTATAATGTGGAATCTACCAAGAAGATGGGTGTGAGAGAAGAAATCAGCAACTTCATCCTGCCTCTCGGAGCCACGATCAATATGGACGGAACAGCCATTTATCTGGGTGTAACGAGTGTATTCATAGCCACCTGCTGTGGTATGGATCTTTCGATGCACCAGTACATTGCCATTGCTCTCTCCTCTACCATCGCCTCTATCGGAGTTCCTGGAGTTCCTGGTGGAGCCTTAGCTTTGATGGCTATGGTATTCGCTTCAGCCGGCATTCCTATCGAAGGTGTAGCTGTAGCTGCTGGTGTTGACAGACTCGTAGATATGGGTCGTACCACCATGTCTATTACCGGTGATGCTTCCTGTGCAGTCGTGATGCAAAGATTCAGCAAAGGAATCTTCAAGGATTAGAATATTGATTGAGGGAAAATCACATTAAAAATAAAAGACTCATCGTTGGGGGAAAATTGATTCCCTGCGATGAGTCTTTATTTTAGATAATCCGCCAAAGCATTAATCCTTCAATGAATAAGTAACAGTAGTTACTACTCTTACCTTTTTAATATAAGGAGTATTGGAATCGCGGTTTTCAATAGAGAACTGTCCCTGATCCGCATTCATAATCTTGTCTATCTTGCTCTTACTGTTTTTAGCAAACTGCTCTGCGGTTTGCTCAGCATTTGCTATCGCCTCCTCCATCATTTTTGGTTTCATCTTGCGAAAGGCCACATATTCGTACTTTACAGGATTATCGTATCCTCCATCCACAATGGCGATACCTTTCTGGAGCAATTCTCCCTGCCGTGCAATAAGGCTCCTGATGAGTTTCACATTATTAGAAGTGACTGTGATGATGGAAGTAATATTATAGCGATAAGGCTGACGATTATCCCCATAGCGCTCAGCATTAAGATCGATGACCACCGGAGCATTCACGCTGATTTCGCTCTCCTTCACTCCATTTGCGAGCAAGAACTGTCGGATGGTACTTGTCGTATGATTGATGGTCTGATAAAGATTAGGCAAATCATTACCTATTTCCTTCGAGAGGATAGGCCATGTCACCTTGTCGGCCTCCACCTCCTTTTCCGATAAGCCCTTTACCACAACCTTCCGATCCTTACCCGCCAAGCCTTCCAAACCTGACTTGATACAATATCCAAGTGCAATGATGCCTATAGCTAAAATTGCCGCTTGCTTGATGCCTGTACTGATATTCATAATCATTCCTCCATATTGTTTAGTTGTGAATCATTTCTTCATGTTGTTAGTTGCGAACAGTTCCGTCTTATTGTTAGTTTTTTCTGCGAATTTAATAAAAAAAACTATACGTTCGATAGAAAGGGATAATATTTAAGACAGATTAACGCAAGTCAGTTAACAATCATTAGTATTCAACTAATACTTCTGTTAATAATTAGTTAAATATCAGCATCTTACAAAAAAAATAATTCTAAAAAATTGAAAGTTAGAAAAAAAGCAGTATCTTTGCATTAGTTTTCGCATATATTTGGGCAAATGGGGGTTGTCGTGAGATTGTACCCCATTTGTTTTTTTGTTTTTATAAGACTATATGTTAAAACGGTAAACAAAAAAATGAACATTTCATTTTAATTCCCTAAGGGAAACAACGGAGCGATTTGAAAGGAAATCAATTGAGGGATAGGAAAGAAATCAATTGAGGGATAGATAAGGAAACTATCAAGGATATCAATAAACTCCATTTATAAAACAGAATAAACAAAATGAAGATACTTCCAGAAGAGCAATATAAATATGTAAAGCTTTTACTTCCAGATGGAAGCAAAGCTGAAGGGCATGAAGTTTTGCTGCACGCCTGTTGCGCCCCATGTTCATCTGCCATTGTAGAATGTATGTTGCGCAATGGTATGAAACCAACTGTCTTTTTTTCTAATAGCAATATCTACCCATTTCAAGAATATGAAACCCGCAAGCAGGAAATCATCCGTTTTCTTGCCCAACAGGGAGTTCCGTACATTGAAGACGAATATGACCATGACGAATGGAGAAAAGCCGTCACAGGGCTTGAAAATGAACCAGAACGCGGTTCAAGATGCTCCGTATGCTTTCAATTTCGCCTAAAAAGAGCAGCTGCCTACGCTCAAACGCACGGAATACATCTACTGACAACAACTCTGGCTTCATCGCGCTGGAAGAATATCAGACAGATAGATATGGCTGGACATATTGCCGTAGAAGACTGCCCTGATGTGGAATGGTGGGAACAAAACTGGCGAAAAGGAGGACTTCAGATGAGACGCAATGAACTCCTCCATATCAACGATTTCTATAACCAGCTTTATTGCGGTTGCGAATTCAGTCTTACTTCCTCCAGAGCAATGAACAAAGAAACGGATCATCCTGAGAAAGAATAAAAAAGGAGAAAGGGAGGAAAGAAGCGAAGGAAAGGAAAAACATAACTATAATAAAAATGCCCGGTTTTAGAAACTGGGCATTTTTATTATAGTTATGTTTTCAAGATTTTTTTAGTAAAGTTCTTCTGCACAAAAAATCATGTTCAACTTGTTTCACAAGAAGCCTATTCTTGAGAGAAAAGACCTTTTTTGAGTTTCTTCTTGAGAAAACGATTTCTTAAGAGAAATTCCGGCTAATTAAGACAAGCCGGTAATTTCACCATTAACAACATCAATACGTTCTGCCTGAGGACTCTTTGGCAAACCAGGCATACGCATGATAGGACCTGCAATGACAACGATCATCTCTGCACCCATATTAACTGTAATATCGCGTACATGCAATTCAAAGCCATCTGTAGGACCATAGGCCTTCGCATCAGTAGAGAAGCTATACTGTGTCTTAGCGATACAAACTGGGAATTTCTCTGCACCCAACTTCTTGATTTCATCTATCATAGCCTTGGCAGAATCACTCAAGGTTACACTACCTGCTCCATAAAGATTGAAAGCAACAGACTCGATTTTCTTCTCCACAGATTCATCATCACCATAAGCCAGATAAAGAGGCGAAGAAGGACGCTCATCAATAGTCTTCACTACCAATTCCGCCAATTCCACAGCTCCCTTTCCACCTTCAGCAAAGGCACTGTTGACGGCAAAACCGCAACCCATTTCTTCACAATGCTTACGAAGCACCTCAATCTCCTCGTCTGTATCAGTAGCAAACTTATTGAAGGCAATGACAACTGTCTGACCGAAACTCTGCAAGTTTCTGACATGCTTATCAAGATTCCAATAACCATTCTCCATACCAGCGATATTTGGTTCCTTGATATCTTCCAGAGCCACTCCACCATGCATCTTCAGCGCCTGAAGAGTAACGACCAGCACAGTCAGGTCTGGCTGCAATCCAGTTTTACGGCATTTGATATCATAGAACTTCTCTGCACCCAGATCAGCACCGAATCCAGCCTCAGTAATAGCATAGTCGCCGTATTCAAGAGCAGCGGCTGTAGCCATTACAGAATTACATCCGTGGGCAATATTGGCAAAAGGACCACAGTGTACGAAAGCAGGCGTTCCCTCAGTAGTCTGTACGAGATTTGGCTTCAACGCATCCAGCAACAATGCCACGATACTACCACCTACTCCCATATCTTTCACTGTGAAAGGCTTGTCGTCCTCAGTAATACCAAGCAGGATATTGTCGATGCGGCGGCGGAGATCATCGATACTTGTGGCAAAACACATGATGGCCATAATCTCAGAAGCCGGAGTAATATCAAAGCCTGTTTCTGTCTCAATGCCATTCTTATCGCCAAGACCGGTGATGATGCGGCGCAAACCACGATCATTTACATCCATCACGCGGCGCCAGAGAATCTTCTTGAGCTTGAATCCTTCAGCCTCGTGCTGATAACGGTAGTTGTCGAGAAGGGCAGCAATCATATTGTTGGCTTCAGTAATAGCATGGAAATCGCCTGTAAAATGGAGATTGATTTTATCCATAGGAAGCACCTGAGCATAGCCACCGCCAGCAGCTCCACCCTTCATACCAAAACAAGGACCCAGCGAAGGTTCTCTGAGAGCCACCACAGCATTCTTGCCAATCTTCTGCATACCAAGTGCCAGACCCACACTCACCGTAGTCTTACCATTGCCTGCCTTGGTTGGACTGATAGCAGTAACAAGGATAAGATGATGACCGGCAAACTTCTCTTTGTCAATAGCCCCGGTAGTCACCTTAGCAATATATCTACCATAATTTTCGATTTGGTCCTCATGAAGACCCAGTTCAGCTGCCACGTCGTTGATAGGGCGCAACTTTACTGATTTTGCAATTTCAATATCCGATAACATTATCTTTTTTATAAAAAGTTACATTATAAGTTAGAAAGTTCTGATTGCCTAATGGCACGAGTTTAGCCAACATTCGATTACTTGATGGCGCCAATGATTTCATGTACCGAAGTACAACCATGCTGGTCGAGCCAGTCATTGATTCCGTCTTTCACCTTCTTGGTCACAGCTGGGTCAACGAAGTTAGCCGTACCAATTTCGATGGCAGTAGCTCCACACATCAGGAATTCGATAGCATCCTTGGCAGTAGAGATTCCTCCCAGTCCCACTACAGGAATTTTCACAGCATGAGCCACATCATAAACCATACGCAGAGCCACAGGCTTGACACATGGTCCGCTCAGTCCACCCGTACGGATACTCAACAGTGGCTGTCGCTTTTCAATATCTACCGCCATTCCCATCAGTGTATTGATGAGAGAAACAGAATCTGCACCCTCAGCCTCACAAGCTCTTGCGATATCAGCAATATTGGTAACATTAGGCGAGAGCTTTACGATGAGGGTCTTGTGATAAACCTGGCGCACAGCCTTCATCACGCTGGAAGCCCCCTCGCAAGTCACTCCGAAAGCCATTCCCCCATCCTTCACATTAGGACAAGAGATGTTGAGTTCAATAGCAGGAATCTTATCCAGTTCATTGATACGAGCAGCACAGGCAGCATAACTCTCAGGAGAATGCCCCGAAACATTGACAATCATATTTGTGTCAATGTCCTTAATCTGCGGATAGATGTTTTTGCAGAAATAATCCACACCTTTGTTCTGCAGTCCCACACAATTGAGCATGCCCTGTGGAGTTTCAGCCATACGAGGATAATCATTACCCTCACGCGATTCCAAAGTAGTACCTTTCACGATAATACCACCGATTTCTTCCAATGGTACGAAATCGGCAAATTCCAGACCATATCCGAATGTGCCGGAAGCTGTCATTACCGGGTTCTTCAACTTCAGATTATGTATATTTACATTTAATGATGCCATAACAATAATAATATATTACATTTGCGTTCTGATTTTCTTCAAACGCTCGGTTGATTTAAGTTACAAATTCCAAAGAAGTTTCTTAGTATTGAAAACCGGTCCTTCCTTGCAGACGCAAAGATTTCCCTTGGTAGTTTTCTCCACACAGCAGAGACAAGCGCCCAGACCGCAGGCCATCATGTTCTCCAGTGAAACCTCGCACTCCACGTTGGCCTTCTGCGCATACTTAGCCACGCTCACCATCATCGGCTTAGGACCACAGGAAGAAATCATATCGAAGCTCTCATGCTGCAAAACAGAATGGTTGGTTACAAATCCCTGTTCGCCAGCACTGCCATCCTCGGTAGTAATACATACTCTTCCGATTTTAGCAAATTCATCAAGTTCGAGCAGATCCGTTGCCTTTCTTGCACCGAGGAGGAAGATAGGTTCAGCCCCCATATCCTTGATGCATTTTCCGAAATAGAGCAAAGGAGCCACACCAACACCACCACCCACAAGAAGGAATTTCTGTCCGGCTTCTGCAGGCATGGAAAATCCATTGCCCAATGGAAGCACACAGTTGAGATAATCGCCAGCCTGGAGATTACCCAACTGACGAGTACCATTACCAATCATGGCAACGAGCAACCAAAGTTCATTTCTGTCACGATCTACAAAATTGATGGAGATAGGTCGGCGCAACATGGTATTAGGTTCATGCTCCACCTTGACTTCTACAAATTGTCCAGGACACATTTCAGGAAGTGGCTTATCATCGGTAAGCTTAATCAAAACATGCTTGTCACTCAATGATTCCACTGAAACTACTTTAAGATCTATAATGTACTTTTTCATCACTACGATTTAATATGTTTCTTGTTCGACTACTTTTGGCTGCATTCAGCCTATATGATTTACTTACTGCCCAGCATGATTTTCCATCGTCCCGGATGAGGTTACCGGGCAAAAATCAGAAGCATGATGCAAAGGTAATGCAATTTTTCGACAATACAAAAGAAAATACACATATTTTATTTTTATAGAGGAAAAAGATGCAGAATCACACCCTGAGGAATGATTCTGCATCTTTTTTAAAAGAACGAAATATTCAATTCTGAAGAATGATGAAGGACATCATGAATGCCTCTTCACGGAAATACAAGCCATCGTCAAGACGTCATTCTGACCATCATATGATATTTCATTCAGCCCACATCAGGGTGCAATTCTGACAATGATTCAAACGTCATTTCTGATCTTAGCCAGATTTTAATCATACCATTGTCGGCGTCTATACAACCGATATAGAGACTATGATTTCGACATTATTTTGCCTTCAATGCAAAACGACATTGCGACTACTTTTTGGGAACAAATGTCTCCCAGGTCTGATCATCATAGAAGATACGAATTTCGGTAATTTTTCGCTGAGGCTTGTCAATATATTTCACGTTCTCGTGAGGCTGATTTTTTAGTGTACGATTTACACCGGGCATATTAGACTGATCAAAAAGCGAGCCTTGATGCATCTGTGAAGAGGCTGCTGAAGACTCATTGGAAGATGAAGCACGAGAAGAAGCTTCAGCGGCAGACAGTGATGCATCGTCATCAAAGTCAAAAGCCAGTCCACCGATGGCAGGAGAAGAATCTGGCGAACTTGAAGATGGAGAAGAGGAAGCATCATTCTGATTCTCATTTTCTATATACATAGGAGGAGTTCCATAGAGCAACCATTCGAGTCTTACCTGAGGAAACTTTTTGTGAATGGCGTCTATGTGATTGAGCGTCGGTTTTGTACGATCATTAAAAATACTGCTCAGCGAAGCCTCACCAATTCCCGTAAGCTGCGAGAAACTTTTCTGGGTGAGATGCTGATCTTCCATGATAAGTCTGATTCTATCTTTCATATCTTTAACTTGTAGAAATTTACATTTATTAAGTTTTCTAAAGACCCACCAGAAGCCCCCAAAAGCCATCTGTGGAATATGCAATTTCGGAACAATGGGTCTCATAGGGCTAAAAAGCCCTCTTTTCTTAGACTTTACAAAGATAAAACTTTTTTTTGGAATAAAAGAAAAATCTAAAGATTATTTGCATTTTTAAACTTTAGATTTCAATATTTATATTTACAAAAGTAATCTATAAAAGTCGGTTTTATGGTTTATATTTATAAATCTACATTTGTAATTCTATCTATTTTACAAAGAATTA